>SXGS01330291.1_pt1 | contig 91720 bp, 57 predicted proteins | sample 3174681 | NCBI WGS metagenome assembly SXGS01 (sample SAMN11356861, study PRJNA531348) | freshwater metagenome | isolation source: freshwater sample F1-80 | place: China: Fuxian Lake, Yuxi | collected 2017-12-25 | reverse complement strand
GGTGGTCCGCTAGCTCCGTGAGCGGTTCCGCTTGGCGTGCGTTGACGCTCTCGTGAGCCGCGTGTTGCGCTATCACTGGCGTCGCACCGCTCGCGGAGCGGGCGGACCACCCTGCAGCAGCCTTCGATTCGCCCGGTTGCAACAAGTAGCCGATCACCGCTCCGACTGCGATCTTGTCTCCCGGTCGCGGGCCGTCCGCGGGGATGTACAGCTTGCCCACGTCGAGGCTTTCAATCTCCTCAGTTGCTTTTTCCCCTTCGAGCCGAAACACCGCGTCGCCGGGTTTCACCGTGTCGCCGTCGGCCTTCAGCCACTCAACGAAGATACCCTCTTCCATGTTCCAGCCGAGACGCGGGATCGTTACCGGAACGGGCATGGGTTCACTCTGCAAGTAGGTCGCGAATCGCCTTCGAAATTGCGTATGTGTCCGGGACGACGGCGGCTTCGAGCGGTGGGCTGTACGGTGTCGGCGTGTGAAGCCCGTTCAGGCGGCGGATGGGGGCGTCGAGTTCATCGAAAAAGCGGTCCGCGACTTGCGCGGCGATCTCCGCACCGATACCGTAGCAGGCGAACGCTTCGTCCACGATCAGCAGCCGCCCGGTCTTCGTGACAGACGCGCCGATGGTCTCGACATCGAGCGGTGCGACCGTGCGAGGGTCGATCAATTCCACGGAGATTCCTTCACGCCCGAGGTCGGCCGCCACATCGAGCGCCTTGCGAACCATTCGCCCGACAGCGACTACCGTAACGTCCTTCCCGGTGTTCACAATCTGTGCCACGCCGAATGGGATTTCGTACGGTGCTTCCGGTACTGGCCCGGTGAGCGATAGCAGTTCGCGCGGTTCGAGGAACATCACCGGGTCGTCGCAGCGGAGCGCGTGGTGCAGCAACCCCTTCGCATCATAGGGTGTTGAAGGCACCACCACGCGCAACCCGGGGAAGTGCGCGTACATCGGATAGTAGTTGCCGCTGTGGTGGGTCGCGGCAGAGTGGCCGATACCAATACACCCGCGGAGCAGGATCGGCATCTTCAACCGGCCGCTGCTCATGTATTGCATCTTCGCGATCTGGTTCACGATCTCACCGACACCATCAAGCACGAAGTCCGCGAACATGAAGTCGATGACGGGTCGCGTGCCGGTCATCGCGGCACCGCAGCCGAGTCCGACGAATCCGCGCTCACAGATCGGCGTGTCGCGCAGGCGCTCCGCGCCGTGCTTCTCGTAGAGTCCCGCGGTCGTCTTGAAGTTGCCCCCGCGAACACCGATGCCCTCTCCCAGTACGAAGATACTCGGGTTCGCTGCCATCTCCCACGCGAGCGCTTCGAGCGTCGCCTGCGAGTAGGTGATGTCGCGCCCTTGTTCCGCGGGTGTCGGCGGAGCCAAGTTGCGCGGCTCGGCGTAGACGTGCGCCGCGGCTGTAGAGGCATCTGGCCAGGCGCTCGCTTCGGCCTCGCGCTGTGCTACTTCGACCTCGTTCGGAACCGCTGTGTCGATGACATCGAACGTTACGCCGCGAGCGGCGAGCACACCGCGAAGCCGGTCGATGGGGCACCTCAGCTTCCAGTCTTCGACTTCCGCGCGGGTCCGGTAGGTGTAATCGCCCATGCCCTCTGCGTGAGACCGCGTGCGGTACGTCTTGCACTCGAAGAGCGTCGGCCCGCCACCGGCGCGGGCACGTGCGACCGCTTCGCCCGCGGCGTTGCGAATCGCCAGCACGTCGTTGCCGTCGAGTTCGATACCAGGGATGCCGTAGGCCGTCCCGCGAGACGCGACTGAGGGATTGCCGGCCGCATAAGCGAACGGCACCTCGGTGGCGAACTGGTTGTTCTCGCACACGAACAGCACGGGTAACTTCCAGATGGCCGCGAGGTTTAGCCCCTCGTGGAACGCTGCGTTGTTAACCGCGCCGTCGCCGAAGAACGCGACCGCGACGTTATCCCGTTTCAAGATGCGGAAGCTGTACCCAGCGCCGGCGGCTTGCAGGATGCACGGGCCGACGATGCCGCTCGTGCCCATCATGCCGACTTCCGGCGAGAAGAGGTGCATGCTTCCGCCGCGACCGTGCGAGCAACCCGCGGCGCGGCCGTACAGTTCCGCGATGAGTTGCACGGGCGGCATGCCTTTCGCGAGCGCGTGCCCGTGTCCGCGGTGCGTGCTGAATACCACGTCTTCGCGCCGTAGGTGCGCACACACGCCGACCGCGATCGCTTCCTGACCGACGTAAGTGTGACACGCCCCGTGAACGAGGCCGCGCTGGTGCGACTTCGCCAGTTGCTCTTCGCACCGTCGAATCAGGAGCATCTGCCGGTACAGGCTGAGTAGTTCGTCGGGATCTGTGTCGTTCACGGTTGAAAGAACCCCTCCCCAACCCCACCCCTAAAGAGGGAGGGGCTAAAACCAAAGGTGTGATCGTGTCTGTCTTTCTTCGTCCTGCTCCCCCTCCATTTTTAGGGGAGGGGGTTGGGTGGAGAGGTTCTCCGCGGTACCCGCACCAGCACCACGAACACCGCGCCGAGCGCGAAGCAGACCGCTACGAACGCCATCGCAGTCTGGTCGCCGCCGCCCGCGTCCTTGATCGCACCGACCACCGGCGAGCCGATCCCACCGGCGAGATTCCCACACATGTTGATGACGCCGATCGAGACCGCCGCGGCGGATGACGTGAGCGTCATGGTGGGAAGCACCCAGAATGGCGTGAACCAGAACATCGCGAAGAACCCGGTCAAACATAACCACCCGAACACGACGAGCCACGGCTGACCGGGGATCACCGCGAGCGTGAGAAACAGCCCCGCACCGAGTTGGCCCGCGATGCAGTGCCCCTTGCGGTCGCCGGTACGGTCCGAGGACCACCCGGAGATGAGCACACCGAAGAACCCACACAGGTATACGAAGCCAGTCCAGTCCAGTACGTTGGTCGAGTTCGCACTGCGACCCGCCGCGCCAAGCAACCCTTCGACGACCGTGGCAAGCCAGTAGACGAACACATAGCCGCCCATGTTCGTTGCGAGAAGCGCGAGTGCAAGCATCCACACGTTGCGCGTCTTGAGTGCCTGTTTCAGTGTGACGGTTCCAGTCGCGGCGGTTTCGTTGCGTTCCGCTTCGAGCGTGGACTCAAGCCAGTCGCGTTCTGCCGGTGTGAGCCACTTCGCTTGCTTCGGTCGATCGGTGAGCAAGAATGGCACCGCGATCCCGAGCAGAACGGCTGGCGCACCTTCGATCAGGAACACCCACTGCCACCCCTTGAGAGCGAGCCAGTTCTGTTCGAGCAGAATCGCGGAGACGCGGGCGCCGAACGCCAGGCTCAGCGGGACGCCGAGCAGCATTACGGACATGGCGCGCGCACGGTCCTTCCGTGGGAACCAGTGGGTGAAGTAGACGATCACACCCGGGAAGAACCCGGCTTCCGCGAGACCGAGAAGGAACCGCGCGACGTAGAACTGCGTGGGTGTCTCGACCAGCGCCATCGCCATCGAACAGAAGCCCCACGAGACGAGGATGCGCGCGAACCACTTCCGCGCGCTCCAGTGTTCAACCAGGAGCGCGCCCGGAATTTCGAGGAAGAGATAGCCGACGAAGAACAGCGCGACCCCGACCCCGAACACGGTTTCGGAGAACTCCAGGTCTTTTTGCATTCGGAGTTTGGCGAAGCCGACGTTGGCGCGATCAAGGTAAGCGATGACATAGAGCAAGAACAGCAGCGGCAGCAATCGCAATGCGATCTTCCGCCTGGCGCTACGTTCGGTGTGAGGATCGGCGGTCGGTTCAGAATCGGCCATCGGCGTGGTGATCCGGGAGGTGACGCAGCGTAACACGCGGGTTCCGCCCCCGCACCAGGAAAAGCAACGAACCGGTGACATGGCAGGGTTTTCCAAAGCCGTGTGCGCGGTATCGCGTTAGAGTGATACAAACGACCCGTTCGGAGATGCCCCGCAATGAGAGCCTGTCTGAGCCTCCTGCTGCTCGGCCTCGGAGCAACACTTGCCCGCGCCGACGAGGACTTCGAGAAGCAGGTGCGCCCGCTGTTCGTGCAGCACTGTATCTCGTGCCACGGGCAGGACAAACAGAAAGCAGGTCTGCGGCTCGACTCGAAGGCCGGCTGGGAGAAGGGCGGCGACAGCGGACCCGCGGTTGTACCCAGCCATCCGGACAAGAGCCTGCTCATCAAGGCGGTCCGCGGCGAGGGCGGACTGAAGCAGATGCCGCCAAAGGGCAAACTCTCGGACCGCGAAATCGCTGCGCTCACGAAGTGGGTGAAGGACGGCGCCATCGACCCGCGCGACGGTGGTCCCGCCCGCATCGGCGGCACTACTCTCGAAGCCGCCAGGAAGTGGTGGGCATTTCAGCCGGTGAAACGAGGGGTGGTTCCGAACAGCACGTTCACCAACCCGGTCGATGCGTTCATCGTCGGCAGGTTGGGTGACATCAAACTGTCGCTCTCGCCACCCGCCGACAAACGGACGCTGCTTCGCCGCGCGACCTACGATCTCACTGGGCTGCCGCCGACAGCCCAAGAGGCCGATGCGTTTTTGAAAGACGACGCGCCAGAAGCGTTTTCAAAGGTGGTGGATCGACTCCTGGCCTCACCGCAGTACGGCGAGCGATGGGGCCGGCACTGGCTCGATCTCGTGCGCTACGCCGACACCGCGGGTGAAAATAGTGACCACCCGCTGCCGCACGCCTGGCGATACCGAAACTGGGTGATCGATTCCTTCAACCGCGATCTACCCTACAACGAGTTCCTCCGCGAACAGATCGCCGGCGACATCCTCGCGGTTCAGGGACCGGCCGAGAAGTACGCGGCGCGCACCGTCGCCACGGGTTTCCTCGCGCTGGCCCGGCGGTTCGACCACGACTGCGACAAGTCCATGCACCTCACGCACGAGGACGGCATCGACACGCTCGGGCGGGCGTTCCTTGGGCTGAGCATCGCCTGCGCCCGTTGCCACGACCACAAGTATGACGCCATCACCGCACGCGACTACTACGCCCTTTACGGCATCCTCGATAGCACGAAGTTCGCGTTCCCCGGGTGCGAGGCGAAACAGCAACCGCGCGATCTCGTGCCGCTGATGCCATCGACGGAGTGGGATCGTGTCATCAAGCCGCACCAGGAGCAAGTCGCGAAATTCGACGCTGACATTCGGGCGAATCCGCCCACGGGCGCGTTCGCACGTGTGGGGTTCGCCGTCCAGCGGGCGGACCTTGTGCGGACCGCTCCGAAGCGTGCGTTCGCGTTCGCGGTTGTCGAAGGCAAACCCGCGGACGCCCGGCTACACCTTCGCGGCGACCCGGAGAAACTCGGCGACCCAGTACCACGCCGCTGGCTCGAAGTGCTGGGCGGCACGCCAATCACAACCACGACCGGCAGCGGACGACTGGACCTCGCGAACTGGGTCGCGTCGAGGGACAACCCGCTCACGGCTCGCGTGATGGCGAACCGGATCTGGTTGCACCACTTCGGTAAGGGGTTGGTGAAAACGCCGAACGACTTCGGCACGCGCGGGATAACGCCAACGCACCCAGAGTTGCTCGACTGGCTCGCGGCGGAGTTCGTTGAAAAGGGATGGAGCGTGAAGGCGCTTCACCGGACCATCATGCTCTCGGCGGCGTACCAGCAGGCGAGTGGCACGCGCGAAGATTCGGCTAAACTCGACGCCAACAACGATCTCTACTGGCGGTTCGACCGGCGCCGGTTGAGCGCCGAAGAACTGCGTGACAGTCTGCTCGCTGCGAGCGGCCAACTCGACCGCAAACCGGCGGAGTCGCACCCGTTCCCGCCGGAGTCGGCGTGGGGGTACACACAGCATGTACCGTTCAGCACGTTCTTCGAGACCGACAAGCGGAGCGTCTACCTGGTCGGCGTGCGAAACCGGCGGCACCCGTTCCTCGGGTTATTCGATGGGGCCGACCCGAACGCGACCACGCCGCAACGCCAGACGACCACTGTTCCGACGCAAGCGCTCTACTTCCTCAACGATCCGTTCTTCCACTTGCAGGCCGCGCAACTCGCAGCACTCGCGATGACGAAGCCGGACGCCGCTCGGCTCGACGAATTGTTCCGCGTCGCGCTTCAACGGCTGCCTACGAAGAAAGACCGCGACTTTGCGACCGCGTTTCTCGACCGCTACGCCACCAGTCTCACCGACACGCCCGCCGCGGACCGCGCGAAAGTCGCGTGGGCGGCCCTGGCCCGGATTCTGCTCGCGAGCAACGAATTTCTCTTTGTGGAGTAAGGCATGTCAGTCGTTTCGCGCCGCGGGTTCGTGCAATCCGCGGTCGCCGGTTCGCTGCTGATGCCGGGTTTGCTCAGCGAGTTGCTGGCGGCCGACAGCAGCGATCCACTTACGCCCAAGAAGCCGCACTTCCCCGCGAAGGCAAAAGCGGTGATCTTCCTATTCATGAGTGGCGGCGTTTCGCACGTCGATTCGTTCGACCCGAAGCCGAAACTCACCACCGACCACGGCAAGCAGGTCACGTTTGACCACCCAGAGACGAAGAACCGGCCCGGTTACGAGAAGTTGTTTCTCAAGAAGCCGGACTGGAAGTTCGCGCCGCGTGGCAAGAGCGGCATCGAGGTGAGCGACTTGTTCCCGCACGTTGGCAAGCAGATCGACGACGTCGCCTTGATCCGCTCGATGCACACGAGCCACTCGAACCACTACAACGCAACCCTCGGGATGCACACCGGGTCGTTCGCGTTCGCGCGGCCGAGCATCGGTGCGTGGACGAGCTACGGTCTCGGCACCACGAACCGCAACCTGCCGTCTTTCCTGGTTCTCGCGCCGCAGATGCCCTACGCTGGCACGCAGGTCTGGGCGTCGGACTTCCTCCCCGGTGCGCACCAGGGAACGCGAGTCGTTCCCGGCGCGGAGCCGGTCGCGAACCTTCGCCCAAGAGTTGCCTCTACCACGCGCCAGAAGCTGGAACTGGACGCACTCCAGGCGTTCAACGAATCGCATCAAGCCACCCGGCGAGACGACCCCGATCTGGCCGCGCGAATCAAGTCGTTCGAGACCGCGTTCGGGATGCAGTCGGAGATGCCGGAGGCGCTCGATCTGGCAAAAGAAACCGACGAAACGCTCTCGCTATACGGACTGAAACGCGGGCAGACGAACGGCTTCGGCTGGCAGTGTCTTGTTGCTCGGCGACTGGTCGAACGCGGGGTGCGGTTCGTTGAGTTGATCCACACTGGTTCGTCGGGCAACTGGGATTCACACGGCAACATGTCCGACCACGGCCGGCTCGCGCAACAGGTCGATCAGCCGATGGCCGGGTTGATTTCCGACCTGAAGCGCGTGGGGTTATTCGACGATGTGCTGGTGGTGTGGACGACCGAGTTCGGACGCACGCCGTTCAACAACACGGTGCAGAACCCCGGGCGCGAGCACCACAACTGGGGCTTCAGTTCGTGGCTTGCGGGCGCCGGGGTGAAACGCGGTGTCGTCCATGGGGCCACTGACGAACATGGCATCAAAGCCGTGGAGAAGCCGGTTCACGTTCACGACTTCCACGCGACGATTCTTCATCTGATGGGCCTCGACCACACGAAGCTCACGTACCGGCACGCGGGCCGCGACTACCGCTTGACCGACGTTCACGGCAGTGTGGTCAAGGAGTTGCTCTTGTGATCCGCTGAGTTTGGGCACCACGCGGTCGAGAAGCGGGCGTAACAGTACGACCTCCACTCCACACTGTTGCGACCGAGCTCTCGCTGCTCAACGGTCAAGTCGGCAAGGTTGTGTCCGAGTTGCTGCGCTGAAGCGGCAAAGACAAAGGCCAGCGACCCCTCACCCATCTTCACGCCGCGAGGCGCGGCGTGAAGTGGCCCTCGCCCCATGAAGCGCGGGGCGAGGGGGGACTGGTTTCTTCCGAGGCGTCTGGCCCGAGTTGCTTTACGAGAATACCCGAGGCAACACCTCGCCCCAGCCGGCGGGGCGAGGTGTTGCCACCAGCGGTCGCTTCGACCGCTGAGTGGCGGGAGAGGGGCATTGTCTTTTTTCACCCGCAGGCCCAACCATGCGCGCCGTCCGATCCTTCGCCTTCTTGCTGCTCTGCACTTCGACAGGTGGCGCGCAGCCGCCGGTCGATCTCGGCACGGTAACCGAAAAGCACGAAATGGTGCCGATGCGCGACGGCACGAAACTGTCCGTTTCCCTCTACTTCCCGCCGGGCAAAGGCCCGTGGCCAGTGCTACTCGAACAGCGGTACGCGGACCTGACCGCCCCCGCCACGCGCAAAGGATTTGCGAAACTCGCTGAGGGCGGGTACGTCGTCGCAGCGCAGAATTTTCGGGGCGCCGGCAAGTCGGAGGGAACATGGGTCGGCTATCGCGCGCTCGCATGGGGCGAGCAGAAGGACGGCTTCGACACAGTGGAGTGGCTCGCGAAGCAGTCGTGGAGCACTGGCAAAGTCGGCACGTTCGGTAGCTCGCAGGCCGGGTTCGCGCAGAACTTCCTCGCGGTCACGCGCCCGCCTGCACTCAAAGCGCAGTACATGATCGACACCGGGTTGAGCCTCTACCACGAGGGCTACCGCATCGGCGGCACCACGCGGCCAGAGCGATTCAAGACGATGGACGCCGTGTGCCGTGTGCCTGAGCACAACCGCACGCTGGTCAAGGAGTGGTTGAAGCACCCGACCTACGACGAATACTGGGCCGCGGAAGACTGCACCAAGCACATCGACAAGATGGACGTGCCGTGCTTCACCGTTGGCAGTTGGTACGACTTCATGTGCGTCGGCAGCATCGACAGCTACGTTGGCCGACAAAACAAAGGCGGGCCGAACTCGCGTGGCAAGCAGCAACTGCTCATCGGCCCGTGGCTGCATGGCCGCTTCAAGAACACGAACAAGACCGGTGAACTCGAGTACCCGGCGAACGCGAGGTTCGACACGGAAACGCACATGATTCGCTGGTTCGACTACCATCTGAAGGGCAAAGACAACGGCGTGATGAAAGACCCTGTGGTGCGCTACTATGTGATGGGCGCGGTCGGCGAGAAGGACTCGCCCGGTAACGAATGGCGCACCGCGACCGACTGGCCGGTGAAGGCCGATGCGACAGCCTTCTACCTCCGCGACGGCGGCACGCTCTCCGCGAAAGCGCCCACGGAAGAGAAGTCCGCGACGACGTTCCTCGCGGACCCGAAGAAGCCCGCGACGATCCCCGGTCGCGGCTTCCCCGGCGCGAAGGATGCGCGCGACTTCGAGAGGCAACCCGAGGTGAGGACGTTCACGACCGACGTGCTGACCGAACCGGTCGAATGGACTGGCATCGTGAAGGCGGAGTTGTTCGTCTCATCGAGCGCGAAGGACACGGACTTCATCGTTCGCGTCTGCGACGTGTACCCCGATGGGCGATCGGTGCTGGTGATGGACTACGTGCGCCGCGCCCGCTACCGCGAGGGCTACGAGAAAGAAGTGTTCATGGAGCCGGGCAAGGTGTGCCCGGTCAACTTCGACCTGGGCTGGACGAGTCTGGTCTTCAACAAGGGGCACCGCATACGCGTGACGGTCGCGAGCACCGGCGCGCCGTTCTACGAACCGAACCCGAACACGGGCGAAGCGTTCACGCTCGACTTCCCCGAGAACACCGTGATCGCAAAGAACGCCGTTTATCATGACAAGTCGCGGGCGTCGCGGATCGTCGCCCCGGTACGTAGCAAGTGACCGCCTCGGCCACTACGTCACGGAGAAGACGCACATGAAGCTTCGCCTCACGCGCCGGCGGTTCGTGTTGGGTGTCGGAACCGCGGCGCTGGGCGTTGGAGCGTGGACGTGGCGCATCGAACCGCACTTGGTCGCGGTGGTTCGGCGCGGCATGCCGGTTCGCGGACTGCCAACGGAGTTGGAAGGCAAGACGCTCGCGCAGGTGAGCGACCTCCACGTCTGCCCGCGGGTCGATTCGGATTACCTCTCCGAGTGTTTGCGGAAAGTCTCCGCGCTGAACCCCGACATTGTCGCGGTGACCGGCGACTTCTTCAGTCAGGGCGGACCGGAACGCGCCGAAGAAGTCGCGCGTGTCTTTGAGCACCTCGCCGCGCCGCCGCTCGGATGTTTCGCAGTACTCGGCAATCACGACTACGGCGAGCGGTGGAACGACGCGAGGATCGCGGAGCAGTTGGTACGCAGGCTCACCGATGTGGGCGTGACCGTGCTTCGGAACGCGAGTCGCGTTGTGTCGGGTCTGCGAATCGTTGGTCTTGATGACCTGTGGGGAACGAACTTCCACCCGGCGAAGGTGCTTCCGACACTGACCGCTGACGAACCGGCGGTTGTGCTGTGTCACAATCCGGACGCCGCTGACAGCCCGGTGTATTGGGGCAAGTATCAGGGGTGGATTCTGTCGGGGCACACGCACGGCGGGCAGTGTAAGCCACCGTTCCTCACGCCGCCGATGTTGCCTGTATTGAACAAACGGTACACGTCCGGCGCGTTCGATCTGGGCGACGGACGCTCGCTCTACATCAATCGCGGGCTGGGGCACTTGCTCCGAGTGCGATTCAACGTCCGACCCGAAATCACACTACACCGGTTGGTGCGCGCGTGAGGCGGTGCTTCTCGGTCGAGTGGCGTCGGGGCGCGTTGAACCGTAAGAAAACTACGAGCGTTCGCGCCCCGACCTTCCGGAACGAATTATGTCGTTGCTGTTGTCCGCGCAGGATCTGTCCAAGAGTTACGGCCCGCGACCGCTCTTCGAGGGGCTTTGTGTCGAACTCCGAGCCGGTGAGCGCGTTGGGCTTATCGGCCCCAACGGGTCGGGCAAGTCCACCCTGCTGAAGATCCTCGCGGGGATCGAAACCGCCGACAGTGGCACGCGCACCGCACGCCGCGGGGTGCGTATCGGCTATCTCACGCAGGACGACCTCTTCGCGCCGGGACAGACCGCGCACGGCGTTTTGATGGCCGCGCTCGCGGATGAACACCTCGAAGATCACGAGTGCGAAACGCGCACCGCGATCACGCTCACGCAGGTGGGGTTCGAGAACCCTGACGTACTTGCCGCTACGCTCTCCGGCGGGTGGAAGAAACGCCTCTCGCTCGCGCGAGAACTCGTGCGCGAACCCGAACTGCTCCTGATGGACGAACCAACGAACCACCTCGACCTGCCCGGTGTGATGTGGCTCGAAAAGCTGTTGCGTGCCGCGCCGTTCGGGTATCTCGTCGCCACCCACGACCGCGCGTTCCTTCGCGCGGTGTCTACCGAAATTCTCGAAGTGAGTCGCGTATACCCCGGCGGATCGTTCCGCGTCGCGGGCGCTTTCGACGACTTCGCCGACAAACGCGATGCCTGCCTCGAAGCCCAGAATCGCATGCGCGACGCGGTCGCTAACCAGGTGCGGCGCGAAACCGAGTGGTTGGGCCGCAAGGAGTCCGCACAGAGGAAGAAATCGCGGTCGCGCATCGGTGAGGCTGCGGTTCGGCGCAACGAACTCGCCGAACTCAACTACCGCACAGCGGCGACGAACACCGCGGGCATCGACTTCGCCGGCACCGGCCGGCAGTCAAAGAAACTTCTGACCGCGACCGGCATCGGCAAGGCGCTCGGCGGACGCCCGTTATTCAGCGGGTTGGATCTGATGATCGCCCCAGGTACCCGCCTGGGGTTGCTGGGCGCGAACGGCAGCGGCAAAAGCACACTGCTCAGAGTGCTCGGGGGTGAAGCGCAACCAGACAACGGCACCGTCACGCGCGCCGATGGGTTGCGCGTTGTCATGTTTGAACAGGGAAGGGCGACGCTCGATCTGTCGGTGCCGCTTCGCACGGCGCTGAGTCCGAACAGCGATATGGTGACGTTCAACGGGCGTCAGTTGCATGTCGGTGGCTGGGCGCAGCGGTTCCTGTTCCGCCCGGACCAACTCGACGTGGAAGTGAGTGCCCTTTCGGGTGGCGAACGCGCGCGCGTGCGGATCGCACAGCTCATGCTGAAGCCCGCCGATTTGCTCCTGCTCGACGAACCGACCAACGATCTCGACATCCCCTCACTCGAAGCGCTCGAAGACAGTCTCGAAGAGTTCCCAGGTGCAGTGATTCTCGTCACGCACGACCGCGACTTGATGGATCGGCTATGCACAGAGGTCATCGGCCTCGACGGTCTCGGCGGATCGAAGAGTTTTGGCAGCGTCGGTCAGTGGCTCACGGCCTACGAGCGCGCGGCGGAAGCGGCGAAGCCGGCACCGGTCGCGTCCGCGAAGAAGACCGGTGCGATCGCGGTCACTAAGCCGAAGAAGTTGAGCTTCAAGGAACAGCAAGAGTGGGAAGGGATAGAGACAGCTATCGGGGCTGCCGAGGAGGCGGTAGCCGCACGCGAACTGGATGTCACGCGCACCACGACCGGGAATCACCTCGCGCTAACTGCCGCCTGCAAGGCGCTCGAAGAGGCGCAAACGGCGGTCGAGAAACTCTACACCCGCTGGCAGGAACTTGAGTCGAAGCGAAGCGGAACCGGATGACAGGTCTCCCGCCGCTTGTGGCGTCGCAAACTTGGAGAAATTCTTGGGGATTGGCACGCCGCCTGCATTGCTACCATTCGGGCGGGATGACTGACGTGGATTGAATGGGCGACGATCCGCGGCGGTTCATCCCGCCTTTTACGTTTTTTTTCGCGGCCTGTCCAACTGCTTCTCAACTGTCGGGATTTCGACACAGCGTGGCGACATTGAGAGCGCGTTTGGGAACGGTGTAGCGTTGTTTAACGAGCCGCGACCGCAAGGGAGTGGTTGAGCTTTGCCGCTCCCTTGCGGTCGCGGTTCGTTGAGGTGCTACGCATTTCCGGAAAGCGCTCTAGCAACGGTGTCGAGAAGTAATGGTCCCAGGAATCAGGCCGAATCGCGACGACGGGACCCGACACCGCACCGCGAGCCGCGACCCTGATCGCCGCAACAATTGCCGTTCCCGACGAGCCGCCCACCAGCAATCCTTCCTCGCGAATCAAGCGAATCGTCATTGCGAACGACTCTTCATCACTCACGCGTTCGGCCGCATCAATCGCGCTCAAGTCGAGAACAGCGGGCGGCTCGCTCCCGCCAATGCCCTCAACTCTGTACCCGGCGCCAAGGTCTGGGTGTCGCGGGTCTACGAGGTGCGCGAGTCGCGAACAGATAGGTCGGCCAAGACGATCTTAGCGTCGGGGGGGGTGAGTTCTGAGATGCCGCCCGAGACCGGTGATCGTGCCCCCTGTGCCAAGCCCGCACACAAACGCGCCGATCTGCACAGCGTATTGCGCAACGATCACCGGCCCGGTAGTCTGTTCATGAACGCGGGCGTTCGCGGGATTGCCAACCTGGTCAGTGAGGAATCACCCGCGTTCGGCGGCGAGTTGCTCCGCGACCCGCCTGTAGTTGCGTGGGTCGTGCGGTGGTGCGTTCGCGATAATGATGACTTCCGTGCCGAGTGCCGCGAGCACTGCCGGCTTATCGATGGACATCTTCTCCGGCATCACGCACGCGAGTTGGTATCCGCGAATCGCCGTAACCAGCGCCAACCCAACGCTAGTGTTCCCGGCGGTTGCTTCCACAGCGTATACCGGGTTGAAGCATGCCCCGCTGCTCTGCATCGTTGACAAGGGCGAGCGCGAGTCGGTCTTTCACGCTGCCGCCGGGGTTCAGGAATTCGCATTTTCCGTACACGTGAACGGGCAACCCGCGCGCGACGCGGTCGCGGCGCACGAGCGGCATGGTCCCGATCCGGTCGAGGATGGTGGCGTCGACCAGGGCGTCATTGTCGGTGCGATTTGCAGTGTTGACGAGAAGGAAGCGTCAACGGATGCAAGAGCTATCCGCCAGAAGAGTCCGTCGCGAATTTGGCGTGTTCTGCCCACCGCGTTCGCTTGGATGGAAAAGCCACGTAACGCGGTCGCGGGTTTCCGTTCGCGCCCTCGGAGCGAACGCAGTATCATCACAGCAGCGTTAAACTCACCCCACTCTCCCCTTGGAGCTTTACTCATGCGGAAACGCCCCGCTCACGTGTTTGCGATTGGCACCCTCGCCGTTGCGCTGGCCTTCATCACACACACCACAGCAAAGCAACCTGGAGCGGACTTGACCGCACAGCCGGGCGCGAAGCAACCCCCGGCGGGAATCAAGGTCGCGTCGAGCAAGGTCACGGCCGTCACAGTGTACCCAACTGGCGCACTTGTCACCCGCGACGTCGATGCGTCCGGTCCCGCTGGTCGCGTAGAGCTCGTCGTTTCGTCGTTGCCCGCCGCGACCGTGAACACCTCGCTCTACGCCGAGGGCACGGAAGGCATTCGCGTACTGACGACGCGTTACCGTACGCGGCCAATCATCGAAGACACCCGCGCCGACGTGAAGAAATCCATGGATGAACTCAAACAACTCGTGATCGCCCGCGAGAAGCTTGAAGGCGACCAGACCGCGGTACAGGACAACGTGAAGATGCTCGGCAAGATGGAAGGCTTCCTCACCGTGACCACGGTGCAGGCGACGGAGAAGGGTGCGCTCAATGCCGACGCCGCGATCGCGCTTGCCAAGCACATTCGCGAACAGCGGACGGATTCAGCGAAGGAACTCGTGAACCTCAAACAACAGGTTACCGCCAACAACGAGAAGACCGAAGTACTCAGGCAGCGGCTCACGGAGCTGGTGTCCGGGATCGCACGGTACGAACATGACGCCATCATCGTCGTCGAGAAAGCGAACGCCGACGCTGGCAAGATCAAATTGAACTACCTCGTCGAGAACGCAGCGTGGCGCCCGCAGTACAAACTCCGCGCGGACAAGGCCGGTAAGGAAAACGTGACGCTCGAATACCTCGCGGCCGTGGTCCAGAACACCGGTGAGGAGTGGCCGAACGTGAAACTGTCACTCTCCACCGCTCAGCCGATGTTGAATTCCGCGCCGCCGGATCTGCAAACACTGCACGTTTCCGTTGCCCCGAAGGGCACCGCCGCGAGCGCGCAACCGTCAATCGCGGAACTCGAAGACCAGATCAAAGCCCTGCGCTCGAAAGGCCAGAAGGATTTGAACGACCGGAAGCAGACCAGCGGTGTGGGCCTCGTGAATACCGCCGCTGCGCGTGAGCAGTCGTGGGAACTGTTCAACCCAGAAGCCGCCGTGAAACGCGGGTGCATGTTGAGCTACCGGGAAGGCCCGACCGTGACGTACCGCATCGCGACCGCGCTCACCGTGCCGTCCCGTCCCGATGAACAGGTCATGGAAGTGGCGAAGATCGATCTGAAACCGGACACCTACTACAAGACGGTTCCCATTCTCGCACCGCACGTGTACCGCATGGCAGACGTGGTGAACAAGAGCGAACACGTGCTGCTGCCGGGCGAGGCGACGGTCTACTTCGGCTCCGACTTCGTGGGTCAGATGACGATGCCGCTGGTCGCTGTTGGCGAGCAGTTCACGGTCGGCTTCGGTGTCGATCCGCAACTCGTGGTTCAACGATCGATGGTGGACAAGATGCGATCCACCTCCGGCGGGAACCAACTCCTGCGATACGACTACCGGATACTCATCAACAGCTACAAGACAGACAAGGTGAAGCTCCAGGTGTGGGATCGGTTACCGTACGCGGAGAACGATACCGTCGGTGTGCAGCTGCTGAAGACCACTCCAGAATTGAGCAAGGACGCGCTGTACCAGCGTGAACAGCGCCCGAGCAACCTGTTGCGCTGGGACGTGACCGTGGAACCGGGTTCCAACGGCGCGAAGGCGATGCCAATCAACTTCGAGTTCAAACTCGAACTCGACCGGCAGATGACGATTGGCGGGTTCCAGACCGCGGGCGTCAGCGGTGGCGGGCACGGCACGCTGGTCAGCACGCCGCTCCCCCCTATCTCGCCTGCCGATCAAGTGAAGATGCGAGCGGCAATGGAGAAGCTCCCGCCCGAAGACCGCAAACTTGCGGAAGCACAGGTGTTCTGCGCGATCGACCAGGACAGCCCGCTGGGAACAATGGGACCGATTCTGAAAGTGAACGTGAAGGGCCAGACGGTGTTCCTGTGCTGCAAGGGCTGCGAATCCGAAGCGAAAACGCACCCGGACGAAACGCTGTTGCAGTTCCAGCAACTGATGAAGCGAGTCAATCAGCGGAAGTGAAGTGTGTGTTTGTTTCGCATCGACCCCTGGGTGTCGCGCTCCTGTCACATGGGAGAAGCGCGACCCCCAGGGGTCGACGCGAAACGAGATATCGTCGTTCCCTTCTCGTCGTCGTTCGCCATTAGATGGTAGTCAGTACCCAAACCAGATGAAGATCCATCTTTGTGGCTTGTGCTTCCCAAGCCACTCGATCAGGCCCTGAATCGCCACGTAGAACACCGGCACGAAGAACACCGCGAGCACGGTCGCGGTCACCATCCCGCCGAACACCGCAGTGCCGAGCGACTGCCGGCTCGCGGCCCCGGCTCCCGTCGCGAACACGAGCGGCACCACCCCCAAGATGAACGCCAAGCTCGTCATGATGATCGGCCGGAACCGCATCCGCGCGGCCTCCATCGCGGATGAGCGTATCGAATTCCCGGACAACCGCAGTTCGCGCGCAAACTCCACGATCAGAATCGCGTTCTTACTCGCCAGCGCGATGATGAGTACCACACCGATCTGCGTGTAGATGTTGTTGTCCATCGACGCGACGTTCGGGTAGTGGCGTTCCAGCCAACTGCCGCCCCCTTGAGCGATCATCACTTGCGCGCGCCCGTACAGGTCGTGTAGGTACGCCTTGATGTTGACCGCCGCGACCACGCCCAGCAACCCAAGCGGCACCACCAGAATCACAGCGAACGGCAGCAGCCAACTTTCGTATAGCGCCGCGAGGACGAGATACACCATGAGCACCGCGAGCGCGAACACGATATACGACTCGGTGATGGGCTTGCCGAACATGTTGAACGCGGATACGCCGACGCGTTTCTCCTGGTACGAGAGCCCGGTCCACTCGAACCCCATCGTGGGCGGCAACTCTTTCTGCGCGACTTCTTCCATCGCTTGAATCGCTTCGCCGGAACTGACCCCGGCTTTAGCCCCGCCCGGCACTTGGGCCGTTGGGTACAAGTTGTAGCGGATGATCGACTGCGGGCCGATGACGACCTCGGTCTCAATTAACGTGCCGAGTGGCACTCGCGCGCGCGGTCCGGTGCGTGCCGAGCCATCGGGGTTACTGCCGCCCTCGCGCCCGGGCACCTCCAGGCGCCTGATCACATCCGTGTCGCCACGGAATCGGCCGTCTGCCTGAACGCGCAACTGGTAGGTACGCCCGAACTTGTTGATGTCGTTCACGTACACGGATCCGAGGTTCGCCTGGAGCGTGCTGAACACGTCGTCCATTTTCACGCCCATCTTCTCGGCCTTCTCGCGGTCGATGTTGAGGTAGATCTGCGGCACGCCCGCGCGGAACGTGCTGCGCGTCTGCGCCGGTTCGATCTCCGGGCGCTTCCACCCAGCTTGAACAACTGCGTTGGCCCGCTCCTGAAGCACGTCAGTCCCGACGCCCTCGCGGTCTTCGATCTGGAGTTGGAACCCGCCGACGAACCCAAGCCCCTGGATCGACGGCGGTACCAGCACCAGGATTTGCGCCTCGCGGAACGCGGCGAACTCCTTCCGCAGCTTTTTAACCAGTTCGTTCTGTGACTGGCCCGGTCCCGTGCGGTACTTCCAGTCCTTCCACGCCGCGAACGCGGTCGCGGAGTTCGGCGCCGCGGTTCCGTCAAGCAGCGAGAACCCGCCCAGCACGAACCAGTTCTCAATACCCTCTGTGTTGCGGAGCACCGCATTCATTTTGTCCGTGACTTCGCGGGTCCGGTCGAGGGACGCGGCGTCCGGCAGTTGCACTGCGATAATGATGTATCCTTGGTCCTCTTCTGGCAGGAATCCTTGCGGTGTCTCCTGATACCAGAACCCGGTGCCGACCGCGACGCCGAGGAACACCAACAACGCCAGCCACCAGACGCGGAGAAGGTTCCGAATGCACCACGCGTATCCATTCTCGACCGGTTTGTACAACGCGTCGAACGCGCGTGTGTACCACCCCCTCTTCGCCACCGGCCGGAGCCAGACAGCGCACTGCGCGGGCTTAAGTGTGAGCGCGTTCACCGCGCTGATGAGCGCGGTCGCGGCGATGGTGAGCGCGAACTGCTTGTACATCTGACCGGTGATGCCGCCGAGGAACGCGGTCGGAATGAACACCGCCATCAGCACGAGAGTGATGGAGATGACCGGCCCGGTTACTTCGTTCATCGCGCGGATGGTCGCGTCTCGCGCGTTCAGCCCGTTCTCGATGTGGTGCGATGCGTTCTCCACAATCACTATGGCGTCGTCAACGACGATGCCGATCGCGAGGATCAGGCCGAATAGCGTGAGCAAGTTGACCGAGAAGCCCAGGACCAGCATGAACGCGAAAGCACCGATGATGGTGATGGGCACCGTGGTTGCCGGCACGAACAGCGCTCGCCAACTTTGAAGGAACACGAGGATCACGACCAGCACCAACGCGCCGGCCTCGAACAGCGTGATGTACACCTCCTTGATGGCCGCATCCACGAACTTGGTGGTGTTGAAAGGGATGCTCCACGCCACCCCCGGCGGGAGTGTTGGTTCGATCTTCTTCATCGCGGTTTCGACGCCCTTAGCCACTTCCAGGGCGTTCGAGCCAGGGAGCTGGTAGATGAGGATGTTCGCGGAGGGGAACGCGCTGCGTGAGGCGAACGAGTCGTAGGATTGCCCGCCGAGTTCCACGTCGGCAACGTCGCGTAGGTACACGGTTTGTCCCGCCGCGCCGGACTTCACGATGATGCTCTTGAATTGCTCCGGGTCGCTCAGCCGGCCAAGGGTGGTTATGGTGTACTGGAACCGCTGGCCGGACGGATTCGGCGGCTGACCAATCTGCCCGGCCGCGACCTGCACATTCTGCCGCCGCAGCGCGCCGAGCACGTCTTCCGTTGTGAGCTTCCGTGCGGCGAGTTTGTCCGGGTTCAGCCACACACGCATCGAGTATGCGCCGACACCGCGAACCAGAACGTCGCCGACACCTGGCACGCGGCTCAGTTCATCGCGTAACTTCAGGGTCGCGTAGTTCGAGAGGAATAGTCCGTCGTAGGGGCCGGGGAGCAGGTCTACTCGCCCCACGTCGATGAGCGGTATCGCGCCGCGCCCGGGTGGAGATAGCGCGAGCGCGCGCAGTTTGTCCGCACCGGCGGGGCCGTTCGGTGTGAACGCATCCGGTGCGACGACACTGTAGCACAGCGGCTGTTGGTTCGGATGCGGTTCTGCCTTCACGCCGGCTGCGGCGATGGTCGCGATGACCTGCTCGGCGGTCACTCCGGTCGCCGCGAGCGCCGTGGGATCGAGTGTCAGGTCATACCTGTCTTTCGGCGACGGCGCGGTCAGGGATATGGCGAGGATGATGGCGGATGACTGCTTGCGAACGGTCACGCCTTGCTCACGCACCTTCTCCGGCAGGTTCGGCACGGCGACGCTCAACCGGTTCTGCACAAGCACCTGCGCGGCGTCCAGGTTGGTGCCAATCTCGAATGTGATGGTGAGACCGTAGGAACCGTCGGCGGAACTCGTCGAGGACATGTACATCATGTTCTCGACGCCGTTGCTCTGCTGCTCGATGTGCGCGGCCACGGTTTTCGTGACGACGTCCGCGTTCGCGCCGGGGTAGTTCGCGTTTACCTGCACCGTGGGAGGCGTGATCGGTGGGTAGCGCTCCACCGGCAACCGGTACAGTGCCATCGCCCCGAACAGCATCGTGATGATGGCGAGGACGTTCGCAAAGATGGGCCGGTCGATGAAGAAACGCGAGATCATGCAGGGACCGCGTGGGAGTGAGGGCGAGTCGCGAGGGCAGCGTTGTTCTTGCCCTCTCCCGCAAGGGGAGAGGGCAAAGAGCAGCCAGAGCCTACTTCTTTGCCTCGACTGGCGGGGTCATCACCCACTCTTCCGGTTTGACGGACGCACCGGGGCGTGCCTGTTGTAACCCGTCGAGGATGACGCGATCATCGGGCTGCAACCCGGCAGTGATAGCGACCACAGACTTGATCGGCCGGCGCGTCGGGAGCAGCGGTTGCCCTTCGACTGGTGCCGCCGGAGTTGGGTTCACGGCGACCCAACTTGGAGGCGTCTTGCCCGGCTCAGGGGCTGGCGCCTTCCATACGGTCGCGCCGACTGTGACGATGCGCTTCTCCACCACGCCGCTCGCGTTCACGACGAACAGGAACCGCCCCTCCTGACCGCTGACGAGACAGTCTTCGGGCAGAACGGTCCGTGGCACCGGGTCGCTCTTCGGCACACGCACACGGGCGAACATGCCAGGGTAGAGCAATCGCACCTTGTTCGCGAACAGCGGGTTGTCGATTCGCCCACGGACGCGGATCGTACCGGTCGCAGTCTCAACGCGGTTCTCACGGAAATCGATGATGCCTGGGTGCGGGAACCCGATTTCGTCGCCGACCCCGACCTCCAATCCGATCTGCTGACCGCTCGGGTCCGGGTGCGACGACTTGATAAGTGCCTTCTGGTACGCGAGGAAGTCGGCCTCTGGCGCGTCGTAGTAGATGAACAGTTCGTCCACCCGCACGATCGTGGTGAGCATCGTCGTATCGGCTAGCACGAGGTTGCCATCGTCCACCAATGTGCGACTGATGCGACCCGCGATCTTCGCCTTGATGTCGGTGTAGCTGAGTTGGATGGTGGCGGTCTTGAGCGTGGCTTGCGCTGCGTCGCGGGTGGCCTCGGCTGCCTTCAACTCGGCGATGCGCACGTCGAGTGTGGCCTGGGCCTTGTCTTGCTCAGTCTTCGATTCCGCTCCGCCCGCGACCGATTTGGTGACACGGTCCAGGTCGGCACGCGCCTGAATGATTTGCGCGTCCCAACTCTTGATCTGTGCCTCGCTCTTCATCAACTCCGCTGTCGCCCGCTTCACTGCGGTCTCGTATTCGAGTTTGTCGATCGTGTAGAGCGGGGCGTCGAACGCGACCTCAGTTCCCTCGACGAACTTCACCGCGGTGAGGAACCCGCGGATTTTCGACTTCACCTCTACGGACTTGGTGGTGTCGAGATATCCGTTGTAGACCCAGTATTCGCGCACTGGTGTGGTCGCGGGCTTGATGACGGTGACAAGCAGCGGGGTTGGTGCCGGTGGCGCGGGCTTCTGCACGCGGCAGCCGACGACGGCGCTCGCGGCGACCAGCACGACGATCCCGATCCAGACTCGGCGCATCGTGAAGTCCCTCGGCGAGGAGCGGGGCAATAGCACATTAGGCACGCCGTGCGAATCGCGCCTGATGTACTTGTATTGCTCGTGAGGTGATCGTCTCAGACGAGCGATACACGAGAATCGCAACGCAACAAGCGGCGGAACACACTCAGTCCTTCTGCTTCCCGCCACCCCAGAGCGGCGCAACGTTCCCTTCGTTCCACTTGTCCCACGCTGTCTGAAGCTCTTTCACTTTTTCCGGTCGCTTCGCGGCCAAATCGGTCTTCTCACCGATGTCATCCGCGAGATGATAGAGGTGCGCCGGGGATGTGCCCTTTCCGCCGTCGGCGACCGCGTCGTACTTCACAAGTTTCCAGTCGCCTCTGCGGATTGCCATCTGCGCGCCGAACCGCCAATAGAGCGCGTCGTGCGGTGCGGCCTTCGCGTCGCCGGTCAGGTGAGGGAGTAGGTTTACGCCATCGAGTTTCCAGTCGGCTTTCGGTTCCACTCCGCCTGCGGCGAGTACCGTGGGGAGAACGTCGAGTTGAATCACGGGGTCGTCGTACACCTTGTCGGCGAGAATCTTCGCGGGCCACTTCACGAAGAATGGCACGCGAATGCCCCCTTCGAGCGTGGTCCGCTTCGACCCGCGGAGGGGTGCGTTCACCGAACCGTTGATGGTAGTACCTTGCATCGTCGGCCCGCCATTGTCGCTGAAGAAGAAGATCAGCGTGTTCTGCTCTAGCTTCTCGTCCTTCAACTTCGCGAGCAGCTTGCCGATGGCTTCGTCCATCGCGAACATCATCGCGGCGTAGGTGCGGCGCTGGTTGTCCTTGATGCCCTCGAATTTCTTCACTCGCGCGTCGGTGGCGTGCATCGGCGTGTGAACCGCGTTGAACGCGAGGTAGAGGAAGAACGGCTTCGCCTTGTTCTTCTCCACGAACGCAACCGCCTCACGGCCGAACGCATCGGTGAGGTACTCAGTCTCGTTCGCGTCCTTGGTTCCCCGGAGGATGGTTTCGCCCTTACCCTTGTCGGGGAAGTACGAGTGCGCGCCGCCGAGGAATCCGAAGGCGTCGTCAAACCCGCGCTTTTGCGGGTGCTTCTCGTTCGCGCCGAGGTGCCACTTTCCCACCCAACCTGTCGCGTAGCCCGCAGATTTCATGCGGTCCGCGAGCGTCGTCTCGGTGAGCGGCAGTCCCGCGGTTCCCCCGGCCGGGTTGAACTCATGCCCGAACCGAGTCTGGTAGCGCCCGGTGAGCAGCCCGGCGCGCGTAGGCGAGCAGTATGGGCCGGAGACGTAACCGTTCGTGAATCGCACGCCGGCTTTCGCGAGGGCGTCTAGGTTCGGGGTTGGGATGTCCTTGCAGCCGTGCGCGCCCACGTCCGCGTAGCCCATGTCGTCACCGACGATGACGATGACATTCGGCTTCTCCGCCGAGAACAGCGTAGTGGAGCCGGACACCAGCAAGCCGATCACGAGCGTGAACCGAATCATGGTGAAAACCTCCGCTTCGGCGCCCGCGTTGTGCGTGGCGGGAGTGGCAAGAGTACACCACATTCTTCGAGACTGGGTGGGGATATGATTAGAAATCGAAGTTGGCGCGAATTCCGTAGAAGTCCGCAGCACCCTCGCGCCCGGCTTGAGGTGTGTGGAACGCGCGAATGTAGTTTGCCGTGAGCCGTGTGTACGGGTTGAGATACCAGTTCACGCCGACGGTCAAGTCGGTGAGACGACCGCCGCGAACGACACCGTTGCTGAGATCGAGGTGCGAGAGGCGGACGGCCAGTTCCCACGCACCCGGTCCGCTGCCGAAGCCGCGCGTGTCCTGCCGGATGAAATCCCGGAGCGGGGAAATGCGCTCGAGCGTGCCCGTACGGCGACGATAGGCGCGGTTCTCGCCGGTGAGGAACACGCTTCCCATCGCGTACCACGAGTGGAAGCAAACCGCGCCGGCGGCCTTCGTGTCCACTGGCACGACGACGTATTCCGACTGTGCCGAGAACCGACCGCGAACGAGCAATGCTTCGACCCCGACGAGTTGGTAGAAACTCGCCGCGATGAGGCTCGTGTCCACGAAGTTCGGGACGTTAGGGACGGCGGCGCCCAGTCGCACTTCCGGGCGGACCGCGAACTGCACTTCATCGTTTTTCGTGGCTCGCGCGGAATATGCCACGCCGAGGTGGAACAGGTCGCGGCCCGCGCTCTCCTCGTCGTACCACGCGAGGTACGTCACGCGCCCGGTAACCGCGGCACGGAAGTCGTTGCCGCTGGAGTCACCGAATACGTCGCTATCAGTGTGGAACGCGCCGATTGCCCAGGTTCCGCGCTGGTCGGCGAACGTGTTGTTCGCCATCGTGCCGAGGTTGCGACCCGGCGAGATCGGATCGCTCGTCAGCGAGCGTTCCAGGAAAGTGAGGAACCGGTTCTGACTGTACTGTTCCAAACCGAATGGCTCGAAGAAGTACCCGACACGCGCGCGACCCAAGCCCGGCACATCATTCAACCCCACGAAGGCGTCGAGGAACGATGGTCGCCCGCTGAGCGCGAAGTCCAACGCGAGCCGGTACTCGATGGGCCCGTAGTCGCCGAACACGCCTAATCGGGCGCGACGGAACACGGCGCCGTCTGGAATGCTGCCGACCGCGGCGCGATTCGCGGCGTCCTGATCGGACCAGATGGAATCCGCCTGAATCTGGAACGTCCAGTTGATGCTCGGCTTCATCGCGGCATCCGCAGCCTTCTGCTTGGCCTTCTTCAATTCTCCTTCGAGGTCCGTGACTCGCCGCATGAGATCGGTAAGCGGGTCGGGGGGCGCGTGGGGCGCCAGTTCGCTGGCTCCCACGGACGACGAGATCGCTGGCGGTTCCTGGGCGACACCCGCGCTCGCGGTCAGCACGCAAAGCATGAACGCGACCGTGGGCAGAAACAACCCGCGTCCCTGTGGTAATTGTTGGCTTCCGAGGAACATTTGCCGCTGATTAACAGGTACTTCGCAAAAGGTCAACGTTACTGCGCGGGGGTAGCAACGATTCCCGGTGATATTCCTCTTGGCCCTGGTGAACTGGTGAACTTGGAGAAACTCTCTTCAGCATCGGTGTTGCATGGAGAAGGAACCCCAGGAACCTTTGCTACCCCTGCACGGTGAACCACGATCTGGACTCGGCGCGCCGTGCGCGGTACGCTTGATTTCTTCCGACTTTCCAACCGTCCCGCCTGACCACGGCTCATCCCCATGCGCATCGGTTTCCTCTCTGCGGTTCTGATGCTTTTCTGGGTCACCTGTGCCAACACACCCGTCGCGTCCGCAGCGCCCCCAGATGCGACCGCGCACTTCGAGAAGAAGGTGCGGCCGGTGTTGGTCGAGAAGTGCGTCTCGTGTCACGGCCCCGATAAGCAGAAGGGCGGGCTGCGTGTCGATTCGCGCGCGGCGCTGCTCGCTGGAGGTGAACGCGGTGCGGCTCTTGTACCCCGTAAGCCAGCTGAGAGTCTATTGCTCCACGCGCTCGCACATGACGGCGAACTGAAGATGCCGCCGAAGAACAAACTCCCGGCTGCGGAGATTGCGGCGATCAAGGAGTGGGTGCAGTCGGGCGCCCCCTGGCCGGACTCGGGGGCAACGACTTCGCCCCCGAAAAGCGGCGAGCGTGTGTTCACGCCCGAGGAGAAAGCGTTCTGGGCGTTCCAACCGGGGAAGCGCCCGCCCGTGCCGAAGGTTGCCGACCCCGGATCGCGAGTCGCGAATCCGATCGATGCGTTCCTGCTGGCGAAGTTGAGTGGCACCGGGTTGTCACTCGCAGCGCCAGCGGACAGACGCACGCTCCTCCGTCGGCTCACCTTCGACCTCACTGGCCTACCACCGACGTCGGCCGAAGTGGAGTCGTTCCTCGCGGACGAGACGCCGAAGGCTTACGAGAAGGTTGTCGAGCGCCTGCTTGCTTCCCCCGCCTACGGTGAGAAGTGGGGTCGCCGGTGGCTCGACGTGGCCCGCTACGCCGACAGCAACGGCATGGACGAGAACCTCGCGTACGTGAATGCCTGGCGATACCGCGACTACGTCATCAAGAGCTTCAACGTGGACAAGCCGTACGACCAGTTCGTTCGTGAACAGATCGCCGGCGACCTGCTTCCCGACAGCACTGGCGCGGAGCGTGCCGACCGGTTGACCGCGACCGGGTTTCTCGTGATCGGGCCGAAGATGCTCGCCGAGGACGACCCGGTGAAGATGCGGATGGACATCCTCGATGAGCAACTCGATACGCTCGGTCAGGCGTTCATGGGCCTCACGCTCGGCTGCGCCCGGTGCCACGACCACAAGTTCGACCCGATCACCGCGAAGGACTATTACGCGCTCGCAGGCATCTTCTACTCGACCAAGACGATGCGGAACCACACGGTCGTGGCTTCGTGGAACGAGCGTCCGATCGGCACCCCGCAGTCAGCCGCGGGCCTGGCCGAGTACGAGAAGAAAGTGACCGTGGCGAAGGCCACACTCGCGACTGCACGAAGCCCCGCCGCTGCGGCCGTCGCGGGGTTCGCGGTGGCCCCGCTTGTCGCGAACCTTCGCGAAAAACTCGCGGCGATCGAGAAGGCGAGGCCGCCAGCGGCTGAGTCGATGGCGGTCGAAGACGCGAAAGGGGAGAACCTGCGCGTGCATCTTCGCGGAAACCATCTCACACTCGGCGTGGAAGCACCGCGAGCGTTTCCGCGCATCTTTGCCAGCGGCACCCAACTGTCACTCGGTTCGGACCGCAGCGGACGCCGCGAGTTCGCGGAGTGGCTCACGCGCCCGGAACATCCGCTCACGGCCCGAGTCATGGTGAACCGCATCTGGGCCGGGCACTTCGGCGCGGGACTGGTGCGCTCCGTGGATAACTTCGGCCGGCTCGGTGAGCGGCCCACGCACCCCGAACTACTCGATTGGCTTGCGTCGGAATTCGTGAGCGTGAAGTGGTCCGTCAAGCACATGCACCGACTGATCGTCACGTCGGCGGCCTACCAGATGAGTTCGACGACGGAACCCGCGGCGCTCCTGAAAGACCCGGACAACCGGTTGCTTTCGCATTTCAGTCGGCGCCGGCTCGACGCAGAAGAGATCCGCGACGGGATGCTCGCCGTGTCCGGGCTGCTCGACCCCACGGCGGGTGGGTCGCTGCTCAAGGCGAACCCGCGGCAGTACGTCACCGGTACGGGTAGCCGCAACTACGACAGCTACGCCCACAACCGCCGCTCGGTGTACCTGCCGGTGATTCGCAGTGCCGTCTACGACGTGTTCCAGACACTCGACTTCCCCGACCCGTCCGTCACGAACGGTCAGCGGACTGCGACCACGATCCCCACGCAATCGCTCTTCATGCTCAACAGCTCGCTGGCGGACCAGACCGCAGAGGCGTTCGCGAAGTCGATTCTGTTGGTGAAGGGCGACGACACGGATCGCGTGCGTGGTGCCTACCGCCGGGCGTTCGGTCGTTCCCCGACGGCACGGGAAGAGGCCAGGGTACTCGCGTACCTGCGGAATTCAGAAGAGGCCGCCGATCCGAAACTGACGGCCGAGGGGAACCGACTGCGGGTGTGGCGCGGGCTGTGCCGGGTTCTGCTCGCATCGAACGAGTTTGTTTTCGTGGAGTGAGTGTGATGTTGCTACACAATCGCCGAGAAATGCTCCGTACCAGCGCGCTGGGCTTCGGCGGGCTGGCGCTGGCCGACCTGCTCGCGGCGGCGGAACCCGCGCCCGCGCCGCGCCTGGTCGGGGCACGCGACCCACTCTCGCCGCGCGCACCGCACTTTCCGGCGCGGGCGAAGCGTGTGATCTTCCTGTTCATGCACGGCGGGCCGTCGCAGGTGGACACCTTCGACTACAAGCCGAAACTGATCGCCGACGACGGCAAACCGCTCCCGTTCGCCAAGCCCCGGGTCGTGTCGAGCGCCACCGGGAACCTGCTGAGATCGCCGTTCGCGTTCAAGCAGCACGGTCAGAGCGGCGCCTGGGTGTCGGAGTTGTTCCCGCACATCGCGAAGGGCGTGGACGACCTGTGTTTCATCAAGTCGATGCACGGGTCGAACTCGCGGCACGGCGGCGCGCTGCTCGAACTGCACACCGGTTCGGACACGTTCGTGCGGCCGAGCATGGGTTCGTGGGTCACCTACGGTCTTGGTACAGAGAACCGTGACTTGCCGGGTTACGTCACGATCTGTCCGACGCTCACACACGGCGGCGTGAACAACTACTCGTCCGCGTTCCTACCGGCAATGTACCAGGCGACGCCGCTCGGAAATGCCGGCACTGCGTCGAGTCTGGCGACGGTTCCCTTCGTGAAGGGAACTACGACCGCGGCGCAACAGCGGTTGGAACTTGACCTGCTCGCCGACCTCGACCGCGAGCGCACCACCGCGTCCGACGCGGCTACCGAGGGGCGCATCCAATCGTTCGAGATGGCGTTCCGCATGCAGAACGCGGTGCCGGCCGTGCAAGACCTTTCGAAGGAGACCGCGGAGACGCACAAGCTCTACGGGATCGACGAGAAGGCGACGGAGAACTTCGGCCGGCAGTGCCTCATGGCCCGCCGGTTCGCGGAGGCGGGCGTGCGGTTCGTGCAGTGCACTCACAGTTACAAGTGGGACCAGCACGACAACCTCAAGAAGGACCACACGAACAACGCTCGCGAAGTGGACAAGCCGATCGCGGGGCTACTCAGCGATCTCAAGCACCGCGGACTGTTGAAGGACACGCTTGTAATCTGGGGCGGCGAGTTCGGTCGCACGCCGGTGGCGCAGGGAAAGGACGGGCGCGACCATAACCCGCACGCGTTCACGATGTTCCTGGCCGGCGGTGGGGTGAAGGCCGGGTACTCTCACGGTGCGACCGACGACTACGGCTACTTCGCGGCGGAGGACAAGGTTCACGTCCACGACCTGCATGCCACGATCCTTCACCTGCTCGGTCTCGATCACCTGAGACTCACGCACCGGCACGCGGGCCGAGACTTCCGCCTCACCGACGTTCACGGACAGGTGGTCAAAGACCTGTTCGCATGAGCGGAGGCGTCGTCGATGTTGGGGAGAGTCTACCCTCGTTTTGGTGGGATGGTGGCGGACCACACCGGAGAATGGACATGACCCGTTCGGCAATGGTTACCATTGTCACGCTCCTGCTGGCCTCACTTTCAGCATCGGCCGACGACTGGCCCCGGTTCCGTGGCCCTAACGGAACCGGTGTCTCCGAGGCTAAACTGCCCGCTACGTGGACCGACAAAGATATCGCCTGGAAGACCGACCTGCCGGGGTCAGGGCACTCCAGTCCCGTCATCGCGGGCGGGAGAGTCTTCGTGACGGCAGCGGACGCGAAGACGGGTACGCGGTTCGTGGTGTGCATGACGCTCGCGGACGGCAAGACCGCGTGGACGAAGAAAGTAGACGCGAAGAAGTACCCGTCCCACGCCCGCAACAGCTTCGCGACCTCGACTCCGACCGCCGACGCGGAGCGGGTGTACTGCCTGTGGACTACACCGGAGAAGGTGGTCGTTGTCGCGTACACTCACATTGGGGAACTGGCCTGGGAAGTGGATCTCGGAGCGTACAAGGGGAACCACGGAGGAGGCGTCTCGCCGATTCTCGTCGGCGGTGTGTTGATTGTCGCCAACGACCAGGACAACGGCGGATCGGTGATCGGACTCGACGCGAAGACCGGTAAAGAACTCTGGAACGTTCCACGCAAGGGAAAGAACGCGACGTACTCGACCCCGTGTGTATTCGAGGCGAAGGGCCGCCCCGCCGAGGTTGTACTGACGAACTGGACACTCGGCGTCACGTCACTCGACCCAAAAACCGGGAAGCAGAACTGGTCGGCCGCGGTGTTCGACGTCGCCACCCAAGAGCGTGCCATCGCATCCCCGATCGCGGCCGGAGATCTGGTATTGGTGACGAGCGGGTTCGTTACCGGGAAGAAGGAGTTCGTGGCGCTACGGGTCGGGCCAGACAGTGCCAAGGAGGTCTGGCGACGGACTCGCGAGGTGGCCTACATGCCGACGCCGCTGGTGAAGGGCGAGCGCGTTTACCTGTGCAGCGAGCAGGGATTCGCGACGTGCCTGGAACTCGCGACCGGCAAGGAACTCTGGCAGGAACGTCTGGCAGGCACGTTCTCGGCGTCCCCAGTGTGTGCGGGGAACAATATCTACTGCGTCTCGGACAAGGGCGACGTTTTCGTGCTGGCCGCGAAGGACTCGTTCGAGCAACTCGCACGAGTCCCGCTCGGGGGTCCGTCCCAGGCGACCCCGGCCATCGCCGGCGGCAAGATCGTGTTCCGTACCGACAAGAGCCTGATCGCCGTTGGCAAGTAAGCGCGAGGCGCGACGGGTCACGGTTTGCCGCCGCGGTCCTTGAGGCTCACAAGGTACGCGATCAGGTCCACGAACTCCTGCTCAGTCAACCGCTTTTCCACAGCTTCCGGCATCGTACTCAGCGGTATCGTTCGCTGGGCGGCGATGTTGGCCTTTTTCACTTCGTGCTTCTTCCCTTCGGCATCGGCGAGCGTCAGCGTGGTGTCGGTTTCCATCACCTTGACGCCTGTCAGCACGCGGTCGTCATTCGTTTCTACTCGGAGCGTGGCGAAGCCTGGCACCACGGCCCGGTTCGGTTCCAGAATCGACTCAACGAGGTAGACGCGTCCGAAGCGGGCGCCGATGCCGGTCAACTCCGGGCCGATCGCTTCGCCCTTGTCGCCGACGCGATGGCACTTGACGCAGAGTGACTTTTCGGTGTCGAAGAAGACCTTGCGCCCGCGTTCGGCGTCGCCCGCTCGCGCGAGCGCCGCCTGCGTGAGTTTCTCGTGCACGTCGGTTCCGCTCTTTCGGCGGAAGCTCAGATGAAAGTCGGCCACCGCTTGCGGCTTCGCGGCCACCTGAACAAGCAACCGGTTCGGCCCCTTCGCCAACTCGCCTGCAAACCGGGTCGAGGCAGTGGGTTTGTCGGCGCGGCGATGAATCGACTTGCCGTTGAGCCATACATCCAGCACAGCGGCACCGTCCAGTAGGAACTCGACAGCGGTTGCTTCGGGCATCGCGACATCCGCGAAGCCGACCCAGACTCCATCGGCAGGTTCTCCTTCGGTCAGGGCGAGCTTCACGCGCCAATCGGGAGCGGGGGCAAGTACGGATCGCCAGCCGGTGATGGGTGATGACTTCGGGTCGATCACTGCCTCCGGGATCGCGACGAGTTGCCCCAGAGACACGGCGTTCTTGGCCAGGACCGCCCCGCTAACTTGCCAGTGAATCAGTGTGCTACTTGAGCCGTGAACTTCGGCGATGATTTGGCGCACTTCACGCCGCTTTTCGGCGGGAAGGTTCCTGCTATCGGCCCAAGTGTGAAGCACACGCACCGCCGCCGCGAGGGCATCGGCCGGAGGCGCGCGTCGGGCGAGCGCGCCTACAGCGGTAGCTTGTTCCGGGCCGCCGAGTTCTCCGAGGTAATCCAGCGCGGCGAGTTGCGTAACACGATCACTAATGGCAGCAACGGCCAACGTCAAAGCGCGCGGTTCGCGAGATCGTCGCAGGGCGTCGAGGCTGGCAGCGCGCACGCCCCTGTCGGGTTCAGCGGCCAACTTCAGAAGCGGCTCGACCGCGGTCTTGACCAGCAACTTGCCCGCGGCGCTGGCCGCGGCGCGGCGGACGAGCGGTTCGTTGTCCCCGAGAAGTTTGAGCGCCGGTTCCTTCCCTTCGGCCGCGCCGATTTCCCCGAGCGCCTCGATTGCCGCGGCGCGAATCTCGGCCGACTTCGATGCGGTGTGTGGAGCGAGCAACGCGGCGACTCCATCGAGCTTGGGGTATCGCCCGACATGCCGAAACACTTCGGCCAGCACTGGTCCGTCTTCCAGACCGCGCGCCAGAGGAAGCAACAGACCGGCACTGTTCGCGTCGAAGCCGGCGGACAAGATCGCGAGCGCGCGAAGCCGGTTCGCGTTGCTGTGCGCCTTTGCGCCGACCACCGTTTGAAGCGCGCTCGCGCTCTCAGATGCGGGCAAGTCGCGGAGTGACTCCAGTAGCACTGCGACGACTTCTTCGCCGCGTTCCTCGCCTAACCAATTCTTGAGCGTCGCCGCGTGGAACGGCACCTTCTCACGCTGCATCCGTTTCAGTATCGCGAGCCGCACGGTGCGGTCGGTGTCAGCGAGCGCTCCGTTGAGTGCGCCCGCGATGGCGGTCGTGCGATCCCAATCGACGGCGTTCGCTGGTCGCGGTCCAGGGCGGTAGCCCCAGTACACCCACGGTCCCGGTTTGCGGTGAACGCGGCTCAGCGCGTCCGCGTAGCCCAGGCGACGCGCCGCGTCCGTGTCGGACTTCAACCGCTCGATCAACCCATCTATCACGGCGTCGTCGTGTTGCTCCATCACTGCGCGGAGCGCGATCGCTCGCAACGCATCGTCGGTGGGCCGGTCGAGGAACTTCAGAACGGTGGGCCAGTTCCCGGCGTGGCGGAACGCCTGCATCGCCGCGTGCGCGAGTGCCGCGTCGGGCTTCGTCACGTGTTTGGCAATCCAGTTTGGTGCGCCAGTCCACTTCAACCGCGTGAGCGCGATAATCACCTCGCGCTGCGTGCGTGCGTCGGCTCCTTCCCCCAGTGCGGCAAGTTTCACCGCGAGTCCGGTGTCCCCCGGTCCCGCGTCGAGTCGGTGTTTAACGAGAACCGGATCACCGACGTCACCGAGAGCGCGAATCGCCTGAATCCGAACTGACGGGTCGGGGTCGGATTTCGCTAGCGTCAACAGCGGTTCCGCGGCGTTGGTGTTGTCCCAGCGGGCGAGGAACCAGATCGCGTGCGCGCGGGCACGCGGCCCGAGTTTGCCGTTGGCGACCCCCGCCCGCATCGTCTTCAATCCGGCTTCGCCGTCGCCCTCCAACTCCAGTTGCGCGTCGGTTCGCGCGTAGTAACTGTCCGAATCGAGCCGTGCGACGGGGTCGTTCGCGGCGGGCAGTTTCGGCTCGTCCTTCGGCTTCTCCGTTGGAGCGACGCGGTAGATGCGCCCGCGCCCGCGTTTCGGGCGCTGGCCGTCCGCCCAGTCGGAAATCATCAGGGCACCGTCGCGCTGAACGACGATGTCCGTCGGCTTGAACCCGTAGGGGTCGTTCTCGGCGGCGACCGCGAACTCGACTTCTTTCACGGGACCGAAGCCGCTGCCCGCGGGCAGCGGGCTGTACCGCACGATGGACCGACCCCACTCGCAGAAGAACAGGTCGCCGCGATACTCCTTCGCGAATGCGCGTTCGAGGTAGCACACGCCGCCAGCGGAGGAGCCGAGGCCGAGGTCGGCAATCGGCGGCAGCGTTTCGCCGGGGCGGTCGGCGTAGAGGTACGGGTAGCCGTGATCCGCACCGAAGAAGCTGTGACAGACGCGAATCCTGTACGTGCCGCCGTCGTTCTCGTTGTCGCGAACGAAGACGTTCAGCTCCGCGTCGAGCGCCACGTCGTAGATGTTCCGCAGACCGGTGGCGAAGATGTGCAGGTCGCGTCCGTCGGGTCGGCAGCGAAGAATCCCGCCGCCGTTGAGGATGAGTCGGTCGCCTTCCGGTCGCTTCACGTCGGTGCCGTTGTCGCCCATCGCGAGGTACAGCCACCCGTCATGGCCGACGGTGACGCCGTTCGCGCAGTGCAGTCGTGTCTTGTTCTCTTCCGGTGTCAGCCCCAAACCCTTGAGCAAGTCCTGTCGAAAATCAGCGACACCGGTGCCTCTGTTGTCGCGAAGCGACGTGAGGAATGGGGCGTGCATGACGTACACGCTTCCGCCGTGGTACGCGATCCCCTGGATGGAGTTGAACCCTTTCGCGTACACCGTGGACCTGTCCGCGTAGCCGTCGCCGTCGGTGTCTTCGATGAGTCGGATCTCGTCGCGACGAATGATCTCTTCGCCCAACCCGGTCACGTAATCCACCGCGACGAACAACTGGTTCGCCTTCGGCCCGGCCGCGATCCCCGACGGGTACTCGATGAGTGGATCGCAGGCGAACAGCGTCGCCTTGAATCCGGCTGGCACCTTGAGCGGCGGGAACCGTTTCTCGGTCTGCGGCCCGGTGCGCGGCAGTTCGTCACCGCGTCCACCGTGGCCGGCGTAAGCCGCGACGAAACAACCGAGTGCCACGCCGATACGGAGAGAGGTCACGGCAGTCGCCTCCGAGAAGAACACGTGGCACTGCGCGGAGACGCGCCGTTGCGAAGAATCGGCACCGGCGCGTTTCCTCGGCGGTTACTCGGAGATGTTCGCGAGGTAGTACTCGTACTTCTTGCGTGCTGAAAACTCATCGACCATCAGGGTCTTCTGCTTCGCGGTGAGCGTGTCGATCTCCTTCTCCTGATCGGAGAGCTTCTTGAGGTAGGTCGCGTACACCTCGGCTTCCTTCGGCGTCTCCCGAAGGTTCTTGCGGATGCGGTCCTGGTCGATGCTGAGCCGCTGCAGGTCCGCGCTGACCTGATTGAGTTCGCGCAGAGTCACGTCCCACTCACCCTTGATCTTCAGCGCATCGTTCAGCTTCTGCTTGAGGGCGGGGCTGGCCTCACTAAGTGAGATGAAGTAGCGGATCTGGTTTTCGGCCCCGTTGGTCAGGCTCACCGTCTGGCTAACGTCCTTCTCTTCCTTGACAGTGAAGGACTTGGTCTCCCCGGCCTTGATCGCGTGCTGGAAGCGGAAGACCTCGGGCGTGTCCTCGACCGGCTTCGGGGTGTCCACGAACTTGAACTGTTGTGTGGTGCGGTTCGGATGCTCGAGCAACAGCGTGCGGTCCGTCTGCGAACGGTTCACGACCTTGTAAGTCGTCTCTTCGGTCACCTTCGTCACTGTTGTCACGATGCCCCTCACCGCCTTGATTGAAGTGATCTTCTGCGTGCCGGCGCCGGCCTTCGGGTCGACTTCGGTGCCGAGGTCGATGGCGTAGGAGAGCAGTCGCTCTTCGTTTGGCTGCACGTCGAGTACGCGGGTGTCGCCTGCGTAGACGCTCCCCTCGAACACCGTGATCGGGCCTTGATTGAGATGTGCGCCACTCGTGTTCTTGAAGCGCAAGCCCAACAGCGGGTGCTTGGCCTGTACGTTCGCGTTGTAGATCGAAACGCGCGTGCCTTCGATGTCCTTGCCCACGATCGGTAGCAGCGCGCTCTTCTGACGCGGCAGCGTAACGGGGTGGTCGATGGTGTACTGGTAGAAGTCGCCCAGTGCGCCGGCGGTCGCCGCGTTGCCCACGCTGCCCGTGCCCATGCGCTGCGCCAGTTCCGCCGCGTTCCTCTTGGCGAACTCGGCGTTCGGGTCATTGGGCTTGACCCCGAATCCCCTCCCAAATTCACGAGCCTGGGGCGCGAACCCCTGCGCCGCGCCGGCACGGAGACGCGTCCCGTCTGTATCCTTGAGAGCCTTCTGCTTCTCCTCGACGGCCTCGCTCTGGTTCTGCAAGGCTAACTCGGTGTCTGTGCCGAAGCCGCCGCGGTACGTCACCGGCCGCAGCGACGCGAACACCTCCGGTTCCACAGTCGGCCGGTTGATGTAGAGCGGGTTATAGAGGTCCATCTTGAAGGAGATGGGCCGCCCGCTGACAAGCGCCATCTTCACCCCGTTCCAGTCTTCATCGGTGGGATTCTCGACCATCGCCCAGCCTTGCAGGTACGGCTTGTCCTTCTCAGCCATCAGCAACCGATAGGAGGTCTTCCAGATGGGTGCCTCGATGACGTAACCGACCTGAACCTTGCGTTTGCCTTCGCCCGCGAAGTGTAACTGTACCGCCTTCTTCTGTGAATCGTGCGACAGTGCCAGAACTTCGAGCGCGCGACGGAATTCGCTCTCGATGATCGGGTTGCTAAACCGGAGGCTCTGGATGTCGGTCATCTTGACGGCGCGCACGCCTTCCGCGCACCACATGTTCAGCACTTCCACTTCGACGGTCTGCGCGCCAGCGGGAACCCTCTGGTGTTCGACGCCGACGATGGTGCCAGTGAGTTTGCCGGGTTGGTTCGCCGCGGTCGCGCTGATCGCGACTTCGATGCGCTCTCCACGCATCTGCGAGACGATCCCCGCGAACGTCGGGTTGCCGTTCAGGTTAATCGCGAAGGAGGACAGAGTGCGTGCGATCGGCTCGCGCGAGTCGTAGCTCACGGCGCTGATGCGCCCGGTCTTGCTGAAGTCTTCGAGAACCATGCTCTTGAGCAGGTCGTTGATGTCCGATTCCGGGAACGTCAGATCGACACGAGCCTCGCCATCGACTTCGCCAGAGCGTGAGAAGTACCCGACGCCTGAGTTGAACAGCACGACGCGGGTCAGCGGGAGCGTGGTCGTGGGCTTCAGGTCTTGTTTCGCTTCGCCCGCCGCGCCCAGGAACTTGTCCGCACCGACACCTGCCACGATGCCCATCGCGCCCGCGACCGGAGCCACCAGCAGCCACTTGCTTGCCATGATTCGTCCTCAAGTTAGGAGTGCCCCAGATGGGGGAGTGACGGTTGAACGGTGTTCGCGCGACATGCGCGATCATACCCGTGAACTGATCCTCATGGGAACGGGGTTCACGGGCGGCTGTTACACGTCGACCGCGTGCCACCGTTCGCTTTGGTCCGCATCAATCGAAGGCCGCCGCGATCGCGTTCGACAGGTGGACGAGTCGCCAGGGTGCCCTCGAACGCAAGTAGTTCGTGAGTAGGATGCAGAAGCCCTGCGTCTGCGGGTCCATCCACACCACGTTGCCCGCAGAGCCAGTGTGGCCGAACACCCGTCGGTCCAGAAGGTCGCTCCAACTGTCCGGCATCCCCTGATGGTTGAGCCGCCAGCCGAGGCTCCACGGCTGAGTACGGCGCACCGTTTCCGGCATGTCGGGCATGTCGTCCAACCGGTTACTCGTCATCGCGCGAACCGTGGCTGGGGACAGCAACCGCACGCCGTTCACCTTGCCACCGGCAAGCATCATGGCGCAGATCACGGCGACATCCTCGGGAGTGCTGAACATCCCGCCCGCTGGCGACCCGAATTCCTGCCAGTAGGTACTGTTCCAGCCGCCTTCCTTGTCTTTCTGGTAATCGGGCACCGTCGCGCGCACTAGTCGTTCACGGGTGAACCCCTGCGAGCCTAGCCCGGTGGACCTCAACCCCAGGGTGTCGATGATTTCGCGATGTACGAACTCGCGGACCGACCGTCCCGACAGACGCTGGATAATCTCGGCGACGAGAAGCGTGCCCGCGCTGGCGTAACTGAACTTGGTGCCCGGCTTGAACGACAGTTCGGCCTTGATCGACCCCTCGATGAACTTCTTCAGAGGGGACTGTTGTTGCCGCAGTTCTGAGTTGTTAGGCAACTCGTCTGGCAGCCCCGACGTGTGCGTGAGCAGGTGTACGACCTGCGCGTCTTCTTTGCCCCCGCCGGTGAACTCGGGGATGTATCGTGTGACTTTGTCGCTGAGGTTGAGTTGCCCACGCTCGACAAGGAGCATCGCCCCCATGCAGATGACTGGCTTTGTGACCGACGCGAGGTAGAACATCGCGTCCTTGCGGATCGGTTCGGCATCTTTCTCCGGCCCCTGCCGGCCGAAGAACCGCGGGGCGACCGTCTTGCCGTTGCGGCCGACGAGGATCGCCCCACCTGGCACCGGGGCGTCCCTACCCGTGGTCCACTTCTCCATCAGGTCGTAGGCGACCTTGAGTTGCTTAGGGTCAAGGCCGATGTCCTCGGGTTTCACTTGGGGCAAGACCACCTTCGCACCTGGCGCGTCCGCTGCAGCCGAAACGTTGTGAGTTATCATTGCGCCAGCAGCGACGGCAGCGGTCCCTAGCAGTTCGCGACGGTTCGGGTCCGTTCGATCGTTCATCGTGTCGGTCCTCTCTGGATTCGGCAGGTGCAGTGGGTGCCCAGGAGTGCGGTGGCGAACGACTCCTCTTCCGGGGTGAACCGCGAGAAGATGCTCGACGGCGCGAGCAGGATCATCTTCCGCTTCGCGTGGCGCACTGCAACTGCTAATCGTGGACCGAGCAAGATCGCTTGAGAGCAGCGGGAACGTGACTGCCGCGGAGGATCTGTCAAGCAACAGACCCCGGACACGCAATCCGTACAATCAGCGACACGCGGTTCGTCGTGGACGGTAATGTTATTCGTGAGATGTCCGCGTGTGATCCATCCCTCCCAACAGCCCGACCCACGATGACTCGAATCGTTTCCACTCTCCTTGTCGTAGCTTTTCTTCTCGTTTCGCAAAACGCGTCAGGGCAAGACCTCCCCACCTCGTTCAAAGTGAAGGTCACGCCGCTGATTGCGGCGCACTGCGTCGAGTGCCACGGTCCAGACGTGCAGAAGGCGAACCTGCGGCTGGACAACTTACCGCCCGATCTTCGCGACCAACGCACGCTGGCAACCTGGGCGACCGTGTACGACAAGCTCTCGAGCGGCGCGATGCCGCCGAAGAAGCGCGAGCGGCCGGAGAAAGCCGCACTCGAAGCCGCGACCGGTTGGTTGCGGAAGGAATTACACGCGGCTTCACTGGACCGCCAACAGAAAAACGGCCGGGTTGTCGTCCGGCGGCTCAACGGCACCGAATACGAGAACACGATTCGCGACCTCCTCGGCACCAACGTCAATCTCAAGGAACTGCTTCCCGAAGACAACTCGGTCGCGGGGTTCGACAACGTCGGGGCTGTGCTCGAGGTGTCGGCCACACACCAACTGCTGTACCAGGAGGCCGCGGAAAGGGCGGTGATGTCGGTCGTGCCACCGCACCCGCCTATCCCATTCAGCGACAAGCGGACGGGTAAGGAGATGTCCGAGAAGGGGCCGAACTTCCGGCAGACGCTGACCCGTAGCTGTCTACTCAAGGACGACGCGCTCATCGTCTACAGCAAGTTGCCACGATACGGGCTGTGCAGCACGGCTCCGGTGCCCGCGACGGGGCGTTACAAAGTGCAAATGTCGATAGGTGCTGTGGGCACGGACGGCAGGGCGGTCCCGGCGGCACTCATGGTCATCGGTCAGGGTCGCGAAGACGCGGTGCTGCGCGACATGCGCGACATTCCGCACGGCAAGCCCACGATCATCGAAGTGGAAATCGACCTCGAACGCCGACAAGCATTCGTGGTGAATCTGCTCGCGAACTGGGACATCCGCGCGTTCAAGAAGCCGATCGAGGAACACACCGGGCCGGGCCTCTTGATCGAGTGGATCAAGATCGAAGGGCCAATCGGGAAGTTCCCACCGCCGAGCTATGAAAGCCTCTTCGCCGACGTGCCGCTGAAGCCGCGTTCGGTCGCGAAAGCCGAAAGCGAAGGCAAGGTTCCGCCGAAGATCCCCGCAGTGCGCAACGAGTCCGCGTGGGCGAACGACCCACTCGTGCCCGCGAGCGCAAAGCCAAAGGAAGATGCCGACCGCCTCATCCGCGCGTTCCTGCCGAAAGCGTTCCGCCGTCCGGTGAGCGAGGAGATGCAGAAGCACTTCGTGTCGCGCGTTCACGGCAAGCTCGACAACGGCTACACGTTCTTCGACGCGATGACCTACGGCTACAAGTCGATCCTGACTTCGCCGCACCTCCTGCTTCTGATGGAATCGAGTGGGGCCGCGTCGAAGCTCGATGAGTACGCGCTCGCGTCGCGCCTGTCGTATTTCCTGTGGAGCACGCTACCCGACGAAGAGTTGCTCGCGCTCGCGAAGAAATCGGAACTCTCGAAGCCCGCGACCCTGCGCGCTCAAGTAGAACGGATGCTAAAGTCGCCGCGCGCGGCGCGGTTCACTGACAACTTTACGGGGCAGTGGCTCGACCTGCGCAAGATCGACGCGACCATCCCCGACCCGCACCTCTACGGCGACTTCGACGGCACGTTGCTCTGGGCGATGCCGCGCGAAACGAAGCTCTTCTTCGAGGAAGTGCTGACCAACGACCGGAGTCTGTTGGAGTTCGTCGATTCCGACTGGACGATGTTAAACGCGCGGCTGGCGAAGCACTACGGCATCCCCGGCGTGAATGGTAACGAGTTCCGCAAGGTGACGCTACCGGCCGACAGCCATCGCGGTGGCGTAATGACACACGCGAGCGTGTTGAAAGTTACCGCCGACGGCACGCGCACGTCACCGGTGCTTCGCGGCAAGTGGGTACTGGACCAAATCATCGGTAAGCCGCCCGCACCGCCACCGCCCGACGTGCCGAGCATCGAACCGGACATTCGCGGCGCCACGACCATTCGTCAGCAACTCGACAAGCACCGCAACACGGCGGCGTGTGCGTCGTGTCACGTTCACATCGACCCACCGGGGTTCGCGCTGGAGAACTTCGATCCCATCGGCGGCTGGCGCGACTTCTACCGCGCCTCCACGCGCACACCGAAAGGCATCGTGAACTTGCCGGGCTACACCGGGCGCGCGTTCTTCCGCGGGCCGGACGTCGAGATCGGAGGCGAAACGCACGACGGGCAGAAATTCAAGAACATCGACGACTACAAGAAAATCCTGCTCGCGGACAAGGATCAGATCGCGCGCAACCTCACGCAGAAGCTATTGGTGTACTCGACCGGAGCCGACATCCAGTTCGCTGACCGCGAGGTCGTTGAACAACTTGTGACGACGCTTCGAGGCAAGAATTACGGCTTCCGCACCTTGGTTCACGAGGTGGTGCAGAGCCGCGTGTTTCTGAACAAGTAACTTGGCTTATCTGTTTAGCGTTCGCCCCGGCGGGGCGAGGCGCTACGCCCCTCCAGGGCGAACGCTAAACAGAAGCTCTGAACAACAGGCGCGCAACACATCCGTCTGGCGCCGAAATGCCAACAGGAGTTGATATGCCACACAAGCCACTCGACCGACGAACTCTCCTCCGCTCCGCGGGGGTGGCCATCGGGCTGCCGTTCCTCGACGCGATGCGCCATGCCGCGGCGGACGCGAAGAAGGCGCAGGCCCCGCAGCGGATGCTGCTCGTTGGCCGACCGCTCGGCATGTACACGCCGTTCTTCTTCCCGGAGAAGGCCGGCAAGGACTACGAGCCGAGCCGCTATCTGAAGGTTCTCAAAGCGCACCGCGACCACTTCACGGTGTTCTCGGGCATGTCGCACCGCTACCCGGCCGGGCACTTCGCCGAAGTCGGGCTGTTTACCGGCGTTCACCCGGACCACATCCGCCCGAACGAAATCCGCAACGGCATCTCGCTCGATCAGGAGGTCGCCTCACACGTCGGCGGGCAGACGCGGTTCGCGTCGCTCGTTCTTGGCGGCGGCGACGCGGCCTGGAACCGGCGCGGCGTGCGCGTCCCGTCTCAGCAGCGCGCGACGCAGGTGTTCAAGCAGCTCTTCATCAAGGGCACACCCGAAGAGGAAGCACGCGAGATGCGCCGCCTCCGCGACGGGCAGAGCATCCTCGATGACGTGCGCGAGCAAGTGAAGACACTCAACACGAAGCTTAGCGACGCGGACCGCGCCAAACTCGATCTCTACCTTTCGTCTGTGCGCGAGGCCGAACAGCGGTTGCAGCAGGACGAGAAGTGGAGCAAGTCGCCGAAGCCCGAAGTGAAGGTCGCGACGCCGGTCGCGGACTTCAGCGGTCCACAACTTCTCCAGCGCAGCAGACAGTGGTTCGACCTTGTGCAACTCGCGTTGAAGACCGATTCGACGCGCGTGATTTCGCTCCACCTCGGCTCGCAGGAGCGCCCCGAGATCGATGGTGTCACGATCCCGCACCACGACGCGTCACACCATGGCCAGGAACCGAGCAAGCTCGAACAACTCGCTCTCATCGAAGAGGCCGAACTGAAGGTGTTCGGCGAATTCCTCGAGAAGATGAAAACAAGCGCCGAGGGCGAAGGGACGCTGCTCGGCCGCACCGCGATCTTCTACGCGAGCAACCTCGGCAACTCGTCGTCGCACGACAACACCAACCTGCCGATCCTGCTCGCCGGCGGCGGGTTCAAGCACCAGGGTCACGTCGCGTTCGACCGCAAGAACAACACGCTGCTCGCGAACTTGTACCTGCGCATGCTGCACCAGATGGGCATCGAGGCGAAGTCGTTCGGCGCCAGCACCGGCGCCGTGAGCGAGGTGTAAGTCGTTTAGCGCTCGTCCCGGCGAGGCGAACGCTAAACAAGGATTTCGTCACCACCACAGAGCTTCCCTATGCGCTACCTCTGGCTCTCGCTCGCGCTACTTGTCTGCGCGCTCGTCGCACCCGCGGCCGACCCCGCGCCCAAGAAGAACGAATGGTACCTCGCAGTCGGGCACGGCGGGCACCGGATGTTGTCGCGTGACGGCAAGGCGTGGGAAAAACACGCCTCCTGGGGCGAACCGAAGCACGACCAGAACGACCTCAACGTTGCCGCGAACTTCAAGGGCGCGTTCTACGCGGGCGGCGGATACTTCAGTGGTCGGCTCACGGCGACGCGCGACGGCGAGAAGTGGTCGGACGGCGTGCTCCCTGCGAGTTCCCCTATTTTTGGTCTCGAAGTGTTGGACAGCGTGCTGTACGCGGTCGACCTTCGCGGCGCGGTGTTCAAGACTGTTGACGGCGAGAAATGGGAACTCGTGGCGCGCGCGGAGATGCCGAGCAAGACACACTGGATTCGCGGCACCGCACAGGGGAACGGGTTAATCGTCGGGTCCGGCGACTTCGGCCCGGTGACCGTGTTCGATCCGAAAACCGGCAAGATCGCAGTCACACAGATGGCGGGACAGGTGGACAAGAACCCCGGCATCCGCCGTGTTGCGTTCGGGAACGGCGTCTTCGTGGTGGGCGGTCAGTCGGGTCTGTTGGCCGTGAGCAAGGATGGCAAGGATTGGACGAACAACGCGACCAACGCCGATCGCGGGGATGTGTCGTGTGTCGAGTTCACGGGCACGGAGTTTCTCGTGACGTTCCCGAAAGGGAGCCTGCGTTCCAAGGACGGCAAGATGTGGACGAAGGTCGAAGGCACGGTTCCGCGTCAGGTGCGCCGCGTGAACGGGTGGCTGTACGGGTACGGTTCGCCGAGCAAGTTCAGTCGGAGTCAGGACGGAGAGAGGTGGGACGCCATTCCAAACGAGAAGGAGTGGCAAGCCAAAGCGTACACGTTCGGCGTGTTGGCCGGCGGCGAACCGCCAAACGTACCGCAACCGCCGAAGAAGTGATGTCATGTTGACGAGCCGGAAGTGTCCGCGACTGACAAGCTATCAGTCGCTAACGCTTCCGGCTCGTCCCAACCGAACTACCTACTTCGGTGCTGGCGGCACCTGCCCCTTACTCCCGATGTACGCGATCAGGTCGCGAACCTGCTCTTTTGTCAGCGCGTCGAGTTGCCCCTCCGGCATGATCGATAGCGCCGAGTCCTTGACGCTCTCCACGTCTTCAAGTGCCAGGATCGTTTTCGCCGTCGCGGTTTGAACCACGAGCCTGGCCGGTGTGCGCTCGGTGACAATGCCGGTGACGACGCGCGAATCGGAGGTGCGAACCACGGACATGCGAAAGTCACGCCCCACCTCGGCACTGGGATCGATGACATTGGAAAGCAAGTACTCGAGGTCGGAACGGTTTCCGCCGGTGAGGTCCGGTCCGATCGTGCCGCCCTCGCCGAAGAGCTTGTGGCACTGTTGACACGTCTTCGCGAACACCGCCCGGCCGTTCGAGAGATCCGCCGACTTGATCGCCGCGGGCGTGAGCTGCGCCTTGTACTTCGCCATCTGCTTCTGCTTATCAGCGGCCGTCTCGCGCACCTCGCCCCACACCGCTTTCAGGCGCGCCGTCACCTTCGTGTCGTTCAGCGCGAACATCTGCCGGGCGACAAACGCCGAGACATCACCGCGTGGTACCGTCTTGGCTTCCACCGCGTCGAGCAGTGCGAGCGCGTATTCCGTGCGAACCGCGAGCGTCGCGACCGCGTCGAACTTCTCGTCGGTCGTCAGCCCCGCGTAAACCGCAAACACCTTCTTCGGTGTGTCCATGTGTGCGTACGCGGCCAGCGCGCGAATCGCCGCGCGCCGGGTCGCCTTGTCCGCGAGTTGGTCGTGAAGGAGCGGCGCGAGTTCGGCGGCGCGATTGTCGGCGAGCGCCTCGATTGCCTTCACGCGCTCTGCGGCCGGCGCGGACACAGTCGTCGCGATCTTGCGCAGATTGGCGAGCGCCTGCGGGTCGCCGAACAGCAGTGCGAGTGCGACCGCGTGTTCGCGCACCGTCAGGTTCGTGCTTTTACCGAGTCGCGCGTATGCGGTCGGCCAGCCATCGGGCATCTTGAAGCTCTTGCGCCCGCGAAGCGCCTCGCGTGCGCCGGTCAGCAGATTGAGTTGCCCCTTCTCCTCCGCGAGCGAGAGGGCCGCAACAAGTGGCCCGAGATCACCCTGAGCGCCCTTCGCAAGTGCGGCGTCCACCGCGCGGCGCGCGACGAACTGCCGCACCAGCGGCAGTTCCGACGCCAGCGCCAGCACGAACGCACGCGACGGGTCGGCCGGCACAAGCGGTTCGATCGCGTACCAGAGCATCAGCGGAAGGTTCACATCGGTGGCGTCCTCCGCGCGCCGTGCCAGTTCCTCCGCGACGGTCCACCGCTTCTCCAACGGAAGGCGTTGGAGCGCGCACGCGAGGTACAACCGCACAACGGGCGAAGGGTCGGATTTTGCCAGGCGCGCGAACTCCGTGAGTGCCGCGGCGTGTGGCGTGTCGCGCTCGCAGAGCAGTTGAACCGCCCACGCGCGCATGTGTGGGCGCTTGTCCTTGAGCAACTCAATGAGCGCCTCCGGATTCAGACCGCCGGTGACGTGAAGCGCCCACAGCCCGCGAAGCCGTCCGCGCACGTCAACGTCCGGTGCTTCGACTAACGCACGTAGTTTGGCGTACACCGCCGCGCTCGCCTTCGCATCCCACTTCAGGGAGCGTTCTTGCAGAATGCACCGCGCGTGGCGCACGAACCAGTCGTTCGCGTGCCCTTGAAGTTCCACCAACTCCGCGTCGGTGAGTTTGTACAGATCGACCGGCTTTGGTTTCTTCGGTTCGCCGTGGCTGATCTTGTAAATGCGACCGGTGTTCTTGTCGGGCTTGAGCGTGTGGCACTCGCCGGTGTCGGACCAGTCCGAAACGTACACGCTGCCGTCGGGACCGGTGCGCAGCGTCACGCCCATGAACCACGGGTCCGCGGAGATCATGAAGTCTTTGCCGTGGCTCGCGATGTAGCCCGAATCCTTCCGCTTCAGGATGTCGTTGTTGATCCGGCGCCCGTGGACGTTGCACATGAATACCGTGTTGCGGTACTCCTTCGGGAACGAATCGCCGAGGTACACAAGGGTGCCGCAGTGCGCGTGCCCGCCGCCCATCGCGAGTACTTCGGGCGTTTCGCCGCGGGCCGCTTGCCAGTTCCCACCGGGGTAGTGCAAGTGGTCCGCGATTGTCGGCAGGCGCTCGTAGGCGTGCAGGCTCGACGGCCGGTTCCGCCACGGCTCAAAGTGTCCGCCTTGTACCACGTGAAACAGGTGCGGGTTCACGCAGTTGGAAACGAAACACGCTCCGGAATCGTCGAAGTCCACGCCCCATGGGTTGGTGGTACCATCCGCGAAGTTCTCGAACACGAGTCGACTCGGATGAATACGGTACACGCCGCCGTCGCAGTGGATGCGTTTGTTCGCGGGCGTGCCGGGGCGCCCCACTTCCGACGGGCTGGTGCGGCCGTGACCGCCGTAGAGCCAGCCGTCCGGTCCCCACGTGAAGCCGTTCGCGAGATTGTGCCGCGACTCCTTGTATCCGAAGCCATCGAAGAGTACTTCCGGTGGGCCGTCAGGCTTGTCGTCAGAGTTCTTGTCAGGCACGAAGTAAAGGCAGGGCGGGGACATCACCCACACGCCGCCGAACCCGACTTCGATGCCGGTGATGTAGTTGAATCCTTCGTGGAACACGGTGCGATTCATCTTCCCGTCCTTCTCCTCAAGGATCACGATGCGGTCCTTGCCCGTTGCCTGCCAGGCGCCGTAGTTGAGCGCCTCCGCGACCCACAATCTGCCGCGTGCATCGGTGCAGAACGAGATGGGCTGAATCACGTCAGGCTCGGCGGCGAACACGGTCATCTTGAAGCCGTCGGGCAGAACCGATGTCTTCGCGGCCTTCTCGGCCGGTAGCGGGGCCGGCGTCCGATCCGCCGTGAGAGCGGCGCATGGCGTGATCAATCCCAGCAGAATGGCCCACGTTCGCATGCCCGGCTCCTGATGATTCACGGTGAATGCTTCCCACGGTAGCCCGCCGGCGCGCCGGAGTCACGCGTCTTCGGCGCGTTTCAACGCAGTACCGAATCGCGTGTACGGTATACTCATCCATTGGGTCGCTTCACGACTATTGCGAGAGTCGACCATGCGAAAAACTTTGGCGTTGGGGTTCTGCGTGAGCGTTCTCGGTCTGTGTGTTTACCTCCAGGCCGAGCCGCCCAAGAAAGAGGATGACACCGTCAAACTTCGGGTGCGCCTGATGGACGCGGGCACCGGGAAGAACATTCCTGGCATGATTCGCGTGTTCCCCTCTGGCGTGGAGAAACCACTCGCGCTCCCCGGCCTCTACGACCGGCTTCGCGGGCTTAAGACGACCGCTACCCTCGCGGGCTGGTGTGTCGTGCCCGCAGCGGGCGGGGACACAACATTGCCGCGTGCCAAGCTACGCATCGAGGCGGTTTCTGGATTGGAGACGGTCGTCGCGATTGAAGAGATCGACCTCACAAAGAAGCCGCCCGAAGAGGTCGTGGTGAAGCTCAAGCCGACCTTCCGGCCGGAGCAATCCGATCTGGTCGCGGGTAATACGCACCTACACCTGATGAACCTGACCGCAGCCGACGCGGAGGATTACCTCAAGCAACTGCCGGCCGCGGACAGGCTGAAGGTGATGTTCATCTCGTATCTCGAACGGGTCAAGGTTGACGCCACTTACATCACTAACCGTTACGCGATCGGCGAACTGAAGCAGTTCAACGCGACCGGGGTGGTGTTCAACAACGGCGAGGAACATCGGCACAACTTCGGCGCGGGTGGCGAGGGCTACGGGCACGTCATGTTTCTGAACATCAACGAACTGGTGAAGCCCGTGAGCCTAGGGGAAGGGATCACCGGCACCGGGAACGATGACCGTGCGCTGCGCTCCGGCATCGAAGACGCGCGCAAGCAGGGCGGCACGATCATCTGGTGCCACAACACCAACGGCTTCGAGGCTCTGCCGCACATTCTGGCGGGACGCGTCGATGCGCTCAACGTGTTCGATGGCTCCCGCGGCGGCACGTTCGAGGCCGGCTACTACCGCTATCTGAATGTCGGGCTGCGGTTCCCGATAAGCACCGGAACGGACTGGTTCCTTTACGACTTCTCGCGCGTCTACGCGAAGGTGCCTGGCGCGCTCACCGTCCCGAAGTGGTTGGACGCGGTGAAGGCGGGCCGCTGTCAGGCAACGAACAGTCCGTTGCTGACGCTCACCGTGGACGGCAAGGAGATTGGCGACGCGCTTAACCTCGACAGGGAAAAGACCGTGCGTGTCGAAGTGACCGCGACCGGCCGGCACGATTTCCAAAAGCTTCAGCTCGTGCAAAACGGCAAGGTGGTGAAGAGTGAAGCAGGCGAGTTGAAAGACGGTGTCTTCAGCGCGAAGTTCGTGCAGGAGGTGCGGCTCGATAGCCCGGCGTGGTTCGCGGCCCGGATCGAGTCAACCGCCAAGAACGAACTCGACGCGCAACTCTACGCTCACACGTCACCGGTCTACGTCGATTTCGGTGGCAAGCGAGTCTTCGATGTCGATGTCGGACGCCAACTGCTGCGCCGCTTGGAGGAGGCGCAAGAAGAGATTCGCTCGCGTGGGAAGTTCGGCGACGACGCGGCACGCGACAAGATCCTTGCCCTTTACGACGAGGCGAGCAAGGACTTGACGAAGCGGATCAGTCAGCGCGGCAAGTAGCGCGATGCACAGGCGTCACTTCCGCACGAACTCGAACGCCGGGTACGGGCCGTATGCGTTCGAGGAGATGCCGTTGCGGGTGCTCGCGTTGAACTGCGGTGGGGACGCGAGGATGCGCACCGTCACTGTCACTGTCTCACCGGCCTTCGCCAGTCCCGCGTGAACGACTGCCGTCGCCAGGCTGGAGTCGAGCGTGTACACATCGGTGCCGTACACGCCGCCTTGCGCCGAACCAGTCACGCTGAACGCGTATTCCTTACCGACCTGGTTCTGGTAAGTGACGAGACTCGCCGGAGCGGGGACCGCGTTGACCACTTCCGCCTCTGCGCCCGTTCCGCCGCGTAGCGTGCGGACATCGACCAACTTGAGCCGCTGCTCGCCGAACTGCAGCGTATTGACGCGCATCGTTTCCGCGGTCAGCCGCCCCGCGTTCTTCGAGTCGTTTGTCTCGACCACATCGAACTCTCGCAGCTCCAACTCCGCGGCCGGCACCTTGTTCTTGATGAACGCCACGATCTCCTGGGCACGGCGCATCACCTCCGGGTCTTCGCTCTTTTGCGCCTTGAGCAACTGCGGGTAGGCCCGCGCGCGGTAGCCCTTCAATTCCTCCGTCGCCGCTTCGCGCACCTTGAAGTCCGCGTGATCGAGTTTGGAAATCGCGACGGCGACTTTCTCAGCCACGGCGGTCGGGATGCGAGTGGCGAATTCGATGCGCCGGATGTCGGCCACCGCGATCTGAAGAACGCCGTGCCGGGTGACGAGTTCGAGTTTCTCGTCAATCACCTTCAAGTTCAGGACGCTGTTATCGACGCACTTAACTTCCACATCAGCACCGGAAATCGGCTTGCTGGACTCCGGCGGTTGCGCCGGCAGCGGACCTGCAGCGCCGGCCGGTACCGCCAGGAACGCGACGACCAGCGCGACGCCAACGAGAAGCCGGGTGACGGGCATGTGCGTACCCTCGGTGGGTGGTGGGCGAGTACTCGCCCTGGATCGGGAATCAAAATGATACTACCGCCGGGCAAGAGATTTCACCACGGCCAGTCCAGTGTCGGCGGGTGGGCGTAGCGCTTCGTGCCAAGTTTGATCTGTGCACCGGCTCCGGGGTCCAGTTCGACTTCGAGGTGTGGGCCGTTCACGGTCATCGTGGTCCCGTCCGTGGTCGCGGTCGTGAACTGGTGTTCGCCGTACGCGCCCGCTTGAATGATCACGCGACGTGAGTGGACCGGGCTGACGTTCACGAGCGTTAGCACCGTCACATCAGCGGTCATCTTTTCGACCAGCGCGGCCACGTCCGCGGGGACACCGGGACGGCGCTTTACGGGGTCGAAGTAACGCACGCGACTGTGCAACACCAGCGTGCGGTTCCCGTGGTGCAACCCGCCGAGCATGAGCCTGACGAGGTTCGCCACGGTCGCTGGGTTGAACCGCATGGAGTCGTCCGCGAGTCGCGTGTCGGGGGTGCTCTCGTCTGCGCGCATCGCGGCGCCCTTCTTGCGGATCGCGTCCAGATCCTGGCGCAACACCTGTTCCGCGTAGTTCGGACTCTTCCCCTGGAGGAACGCCGGCCACCCGCCGTCCGGCAATCGCGCGAGGTCTGTATCCTTCATCGACCAGTACCAGATTTCTTCGGCACCATGCTTGTACTTCTCGGCGGAGAAGTCGTACCAGCCCTTGTCGCCGTACATATGCGGGTACGTCATCGCGCCGGACGCGGACTTCTTCCCCTGGGAGTTAACCTTGTCGATCATCCTGCGCCACGGGTCGAGCCAACGGTCGTCGCCGGTGAGAAGGTACGCGTTCCCGAACCCGTTCAATCCGAGGTGGTGAGTATTGCGATGCGCGAGCAATTTGGTCTGCGGCACTTCGACGGTGAATCCCCAACCATATACGCCGCCGTACCACTTTCCGCCCGCGTTCGACCCGGTGTTCCCGTCCAGACCCACGTTCGTCGGGATGATGCCTTCGTTGTCGAGGATGCGCTGGCGCCATGCCCCGACGTATTCGATAATCCAGTCCTTGTATTTCGACTCACCAGTGTTCATGTAGGCGGTGAGCGCGAGTGAGGTTGCCATCAGGTTCTGCGGGTGGTCGCCGATGATGTCGTTGTAGTCCTTGAAGTGCGCGAGCATCTCTTCATAGCTCGTCTCCCCGTGACCGGGCCTGAAGCGGTTCTTCACTTCGATTGGGTCGCCGGCCCAGTCGAGCGCCGTCGCCTTCCGCAACAACGGCCCGCGACTCCCGTTGAACATGCTGCGGATGATCTTGTGCTTCGGATCGTAGTTGAGCGCGCCGGGGTCTTCGTTCAAGTAGAATCCCGCGAAGCGCCGGGCGCGCGGCGCGAACTTCGCGTCGCGCGGGTCCGACAGCCCTTGCATTTGGAAAACGGTCAACCCTTCGGCGTTGTGGAGCCAGTCGAACATCACCGGGAACTCTTTGTAGTACATGCCGTCCTTCGCGAACGGCACTTGAGTGGTCTTCGCAAGCGTGTACTGCCGGAGGTGTCCTTCCCACGCCTTCTTGTAGAGTTTGCGCACTTCGTCCGACCCGCCGAGCGCGTGCAGGATGGGCCAGTCGTTGCAGTTTTCGATGGCGTCGTCCGGGCCGTCGTCGCCGCCCCACCGTTCGACGCACAACAGCCAGCCCTTCTCGTCGAAGTACCGGTCGTAGAATTTGCGGCACGCATCAGAACTGGCGTTCAGGACTTCGCGTTCGAGGAGCGCCCACGTTGGCGGGGTCATTGGTGCGGTGACCTTCAGCGCCTTCTTCTCTTGCTTCTCTTGCGCGCTCGCCGACCCAGAACAGCCCATCGCGCACGCGAACGCGATGCAGAGATGCAGTCGAGACATGTTGGAACTCCGCGGTTGGGAGAGAAGGGCGGTGGTCAGTTCCGCGATCGCGATAGTACCCGCGACGGTCGATCCCGTCCACGACCGTGCGGAACACGTCTCGGGTGTCGCAATGCATTACTTTGAAACACCCTGCGAATTACGACTGGAACGCGGTTCGGCCGTGGGGTACGCTCAGGAAGTCGATTTGTTTGCTCGTGGCGATTGTCGCCCGTCTCAATTGCTTCGAGGGTCTGGCATGTTCAATCTCCGGCTCGTTTCGAGGCGTGGTTTCACACTGATCGAGTTGCTGGTGGTGATCGCGATAATCGCGATCTTGATCGGGCTGTTACTCCCCGCGGTGCAAAAGGTGCGCGAGGCCGCCGCACGCATGAAGTGCCAGAACAACCTCAAACAGTGGGGACTGGCGATGCACGGGATGCACGACGCGACCGGCGCGATACCCGAAGGCAACCGGGGCAACCCGCGGCGTGTGTGGGTGGTGTACGTTTGGCCGTTTGTGGAGCAGGGGAATTTCCAAGACAAGTTCAACCAGACGCTTCACTTCTACCAACCGCCGAACACGGTCACCAGCTCGTTGACCGGCATCTACGCTCAGACTGCTCCGCTCTACTACTGTCCGAGTGACCGCGTCGGCGCGGTGTGGCAGGGCGACATCTACTGGCGCGCCCGTGGGAGCTACGTCATCAACTGGGGTAACCAGGCCGTGCCGTTCAACGCGGGCGACGCGAACCAGAACCCAACCCTGGGTATCGCCCCGTTCGGGTACACCGACAACGCGAGCAGCACCCTGCCGCGGACTGTCAAATTCGCTCAGATAACCGACGGCACATCGAACACGCTGTTCATGTCGGAGATCATCATGGCCCGGGCCGATACGGACTTCGACATCCGGGGCGACTTCCTCAACGACGACCGGCCGTGCACGCAGTTCATGACGATCAACCTCCCGAACACTACGACCGCCGACGTGACGCCCTACTGCCTCAACAACGGGGTCAACCCACCCTGCACGACCACGGGGTCTGGGAACTCGCACAAGGCGGCCCGGAGCAAGCACACGGGTGGCGTGAACGTGCTGATGGGCGATGGCTCGGTCCGGTTCGTTTCAAACTCGATCACAACCACCACGTGGCGCGCGCTGGGGACCATCAACGGCGGGGAAGTCATCACCAACTTTTAAGCGGCTCTCGTCATTCTCCGCGTCCTTCGGGGCGCGGTCCCTCACCAACTTGCGGTGCAACTATGCGCGCCATTTCGCGCCCGATTTTCGTCGGACTGTCCCTGAGTTTTTTTGTGTTCGGGTGTTCGCAAACCCCAACGGACGCAGTCGTTGTCGGAGAGGTGTTAATCGACAATGCACCGCTCACGAAGGGCACTGTCCGGTTCATCCCGACCGACGGGAAACTGCGGCCTGCGGACGCGCAGATCGTGGACGGGAAGTTCGAGTCGCGTGTGTCGCCTGGTGAGTGCCGGGTAGAGATCTCCGCGCCGAAGGTGACGGGCAAGAGGAAGATGTATGACACCCCGGACAGCCCCGAGGTGGACGAGATTTCGGAGTTGCTCCCGGCCCGGTTCAACACCCAGAGCACACTGACAATGACCGTGCGACCGGGCCGACAGGAAAAACGGTTCGACGTTCAGATCAAGTAGCCTACGCGGCCCCCAACCGGTGCCGGGCCTCACGCAGCTCTTCCGACTGGACGCCTAGCGCCTTGAGTACCGGACGGACCACGTCGCGGAGGAAGATGCGGTCGTCGAAGATGCCAAGTTCCTTCAATAACTTCCCGTGTGCGCCGAAGTCCGGGATCAGCGTTTGCGCGGGCATCCGGAACGTGTGGATCACCTTGTTCAGCGCTTCGAGGACGCGGTCGCGATCGACATCCATGAAGAGCTTCACGCCGTTCTTGAAGAATTCGAAGTGACCGGTTTCGTCGCGCGCGAGGAGCGTCAGTGCTTTGTCAAGCGCCGGGTCGGCGCTCTGTTGCATGGCCACCCGGCGCAGCCCCCGATAGTTCACCGACGTCGCGAACTCCTGGAACGTCGTGTAGATGATCATCTCAAGCGGCGTCTCGTAGTGGAGGTTCCATTCGCGGCTCAGGATGTCATCCTGGAACGCGCGGATCTGGTCCACGGAGCGCGCGCCGGATTTGGTGATCCACAGTTCCAGAACGAGCGAGTGCTTGGACTCCTCATACCCCCAATTCGCCTGGAACCATGCGCGCCCACGGCTCGACCGGACGAGGTGCATGATCTTCGAGGTGTAGTCCGGGAGGTACATCTCCACGGCCATGAACGTCTGGACGACGCGCGCGATTTCTTCGTTTGGGGTGGTTGTGATATCGGCCCAGGGAACGTCGTTGAGGACGTTCCAGCGGCGGTGTGCTTCCGCTTTGTGGAAGTACTCCAGGTAGAGGTCGTGAAACTGGTTCTCCAGTTGTGCGAGCAAGTGGCTCTCCAGGTAGGGGCGTCAGGAGGCGTCAAACTGCGATCCCTCGTTTCACGCCCGGGAGCGCGTTCCATTCCGCCGCGAGTCCGGGGCGCAGAGCGGGGGCGGTGGATTCCGGTGGGCGGTGGAGTGTATCGGGCACGTACCGCGGTCGCATGACCGCCTCGCCAGGCCAGCGCCGGCCGGCCTCCGCCCAACACTCGGCTTCCTCCGTCAACCTGTTCAAGAGATCCTCGAACTACAGACGGTACAGTTCCAGGTCGCCGCGAGCAACGCCACTTGGTATTCGGAGCGGGGGGCCGAATACCGCGCGGCCACGTGAGAAGGGCCGCGGAACCGCGAACCAGTCCCAGCTACGCGCCCGCCATGGACGCTTGTAACCGTACCCGACACACGATCGGAAGCCCCAATCGCGAGGCGAGGAACATAGCGACTTAGGCCATTGTACGACGCGGGCCCCATTGCCCATCTGGAGTCAGGTCGAGGTGCCGCGTGTCGTCGCGCGGCAACCGGAGCAAATCGCCCGTACAGCCGTTCGACGTGGAGCCGTGGGTCACAGACCAGCCGAGATGCCGCATGCGCCTGGCGATCAGTTCCCCGTCGCGGTGCCCACTCGCGAGCGCCAACATCCGTCGCGAACCGCAACGGACGACGGGCTTGAGCAGGTATTCGTGCCAGACGAGGCAAATGAGACGGCCTTCGTGGCACGGGTGAATGGTGTCGGTGGTGGGATCGGAATAGACCGCCCACCAGTCGATTGTCCACCGCACAGCTCCTCCGGTTGCAGCCATGAACGCCCCGGTGGCGCGATTCAGGAACGGGTTAGTGCTTTTCAGACACCCCCGTCGCGTGTACGTTCCCGCCTTATCAGTCAGGTCTTTCGGGACTGGCAGAAGAGTGATTCTCGACTGCTCCGTGCCTTACAGTTAGCTGTGTGTGGGGCGATTCCATTTCGCTGTGAATGCCCTTTGCGCCTTCGCAACCTTAGGCCCGACGACGAGTTGGCAGTACCCGCGGTCGGGGTTTGCGCGGTAGTAGCCCTGGTGGTAGTCCTCAGCTTTGAAGAACTCGTTCAAGAGTTCGACTTTAGTCACGATCGGATTCGCGAACACCCGCGCCGCTGAAAGCTCCGCCATCACTGCTCCGGCAGTAGTGTTCTGTTCGGATGAAAGGTAGAAAATCGCCGAGCGGTACTGCGTACCGACATCATTCCCCTGCCGGTTGAGCGTGGTTGGGTCGTGGACCGCGAAGAACACCTCCAACAAATCGCGGAAGCCGATCAGACTCGGATCGAAAGTAACGCGAATCACCTCTGCGTGCCCGGTGCGTCCTCCGCACACGGCCTCGTAGGTCGGATGCGGGGCAGTGCCGCCAGTGTAGCCCGATTCGACGGATTCCACACCCTTCAATTGCTCGAACACGGCTTCGAGGCACCAGAAGCAACCGCCGCCGAGAACCGCGGTTTCGCGTTGCGGATCGTTCACGAGAAATCCTCCATCGTGTTGCGAAGTGTATGAATGATATCTGAGATTTGGCACGGTCGTGTCTAATAACTCCGTGGGATGAGATTCTGATTGCGGCGGGCACTCAGGAGTCGCACGTTCGGCTGTGGCACACCACCACTGGTGCCCAGACGCAACAGCTCGAGACGGGCGGGAGGTCGGTCCGCTCGATCGCGTTCCACCCGAACGGGAAGCAATTCGTTACGGTGGCCAAAGGCGTACCGTTCGCGGTCTGGGACGTGTACGAAGCGATTCCCCCTGCGAAACTCAGTATGTGCCGCGAGCCGAGCGGCACAATTGCACAACTCGTATCATTTCACGTACGTTCGTCTCGCGCGAACGCGGGCTATCGCGTGCCGTTCGGCAAGCGGCACTTTCTCCTACAGCGAACTACCATGATACGAGTTGTTCTCCTCGTCACGCTCGTCGCGTGTCTCCCATCAATCACGCACGCAGCCGACCCCGCGAAACCCGCGGATCGGTTCGCACAAGACAATCTCGTCGCGTGGTGCATCGTTCCCTTTGATGCGAAGAAACGCGGCCCGGCCGCGCGAGTGGAGATGCTCCAGAAACTCGGCTTCAAGAAGTACGCTTACGACTGGCGCGCCGAACACCTCGCGACGTTCGACGACGAAGTCGCTCTGCTCGAGAAGGCGAATATCGAACTAACCGCAGTGTGGTTCCCTGCCAACCTCGGTGAGGACGCAAAGAAGCTCCTGGCGGTCATCGAAAAGCACGGGATCAAAACGCAACTCTGGGTGACAATGGGCGTGCCCGCCGGTGCCAATCAAGTCGCGAAAGTCGAGAGCGCTGCGAAGGTGCTGAAGCCGATCGCGGAGGAGGCCGCGAGGCATGGTTGCACGGTTGCTCTTTACAACCACGGCGGCTGGTTCGGTGAGCCTGAGAACCAGGTCGCGATCATAGAGGCGATGAAGCTCAAGAACGTCGGGATCGTTTACAACCAACATCACGGGCATGACCATTTCGACAAGTTCCCGGAGTTGCTCAAACTGATGAAGCCCCACCTGCTGGCGCTGAACATCAATGGCAGCGTGAAGAACGGCGATAAAACCGGGAAGAAGATCGTGCCCCTTGGCGTAGGTGAACTCGACGTGCAACTACTCAACGATGTGCTCAAGAGCGGCTACGCGGGCCCGATCGGCATTCTGGGGCACACGCAGGACGACGCAGCCGAACGGCTCGCGGACAACCTCGACGGGCTGAAGTGGCTGCTCCCGCAACTCGCGGGGAAGGAACCAGGGCCGAAGCCAAAGTACCGCACCTGGAAATGAGAAGAGGTTGGGAGTAACGCAGTTACGTGCCTGTGGGCGTGAGCCACAGGTACGCAACTGCGTTGCTGCTATCTGCGTGGTCTGCATTCATCCGAGGCTCGGCTTCTCGTCGCGTTACACCTTGTCCGGCACGGTGAACGGGGCGCGGTACTTGCGCGTCAACAGCGTGTTGGCTTCGTCGTCCTTGATGAACCGTTCGGTCTTCACGTCGAAGTCGAGCTTCCGCCCAACGCGCAGGTTCTTGCCGTCGAACTTGATGCCGCTGTCCTTGAGGTGCGCCCCCATCCGCTCCAGCGCCTCGGTGCCGAATTCGTTGCCGCTGAGTTTGCCGAGTTTCGGATCGTAGGCTTCGTCCTTCCCAAGCTTGTGGCTAATGTGCCCGAGGTGGCACAGACCGCTGGACACGTGCCCGAGTTCGATCTCCGCGTGCAACTTCGTGGTGTCGCGGCTACGGACGCAGTCGATGAAGTTGGCGAAGTGGTCGCCACCGATCTTCTTCTCGGCCGCGACCTTCGGAATCGCCTCGCCGTCGCCCTTGCCCTTCGGATAGAACTTGCCGCCCGCGACCACGCCTTCCTCGAAGTGCAGGATGTTTCCGACTCCCTGGCCTCGATACGCGGCCGACTTCAGCCCACGGGTCTCGAAGATCAGTTGCGTTTCGCCGAAGTCCATCACGGTGACCTGGGTGTTCGGCGTCTCGCCCTGGTCGCCGTTCGCGTAGCGCCCGCCGAAACTGATGACGCTCTTGGGCCACGTCGCGCCGGGGATCAGCCAGCGGGCGATGTCCATCTGGTGGACGCCCTGGTTGCCCATGTCGCCGTTGCCGAAGTCCCAGAACCAGTGCCAGCGGTAATGAACCAGGTTCTCGTGGAAGGCTTGTTCTTGCGCCGGCCCGAGCCAGATGTTGAAGTCGAGGTCCGCGGGCGGAGCCTTCGTGGGCTTGGTTCCGATGTCGCCGCGGGTGCTGCCGCCGGTGCCGCCGTCCTTGTAGCACAGGCCGCGCGACACGAGCAGTTTGCCGAGTTTCTTGCTCTTCACGAGCGCCGCGAGGTCTTCCCACGATTGCGAACTGCGGCTCTGCGTGCCGTGCTGCACGACCCGCTTGTGCTTGTGGGCCATCTGCACCGCGATCCGGCCTTCGTGGATGTTGTGCGACATCGGCTTTTCGACGTACACGTCCTTGCCAGCTTCGCACGCCCAGATGGTCATGAGCGAGTGCCAGTGGTTCGGGGTCGCGATCGACACCGCGTTGAGTTGCTTGTCTTCGAGCGCCTTGCGGATGTCGGTAAGGTTGGTCGCGGCGGGCAGTTCCTTCTTGGCGATGCTGTCCGCGTGCTTCTTGTACGTGCGCTTGTCCGGGTCCACGAGGTACGCGATCTCGACGTTCTTCATGCCGAGGTACGCGCCGACGTGTGCGCTTCCGCGACCGTTCAGGCCGGCGACCGCGATGCGGATACGGTCGTTCGCGCCCATGACGCGTGCAGATGACTTCGTGCCGCCGATGGTGACGGTCGCGGCAGCGGCGAGCGATGTTTGCAGGAACATACGGCGTGAAACGCGACTCATGGTGGAACTCCGGGCAGCGTAAGAGGGAAGAGGTGGACGCCTTGAACGATACCCGCCCGCGGCGCGCCGAGCAAACGTGATTTGTCGAACCGCCCGCGGCAGCGAGCTGGGTTGCGCGACGTACCCAGCCCGCTGACGCGGGCGGTTCGACAAATCACGTTTCTGCTAAACTGCACGCATGAGCGCATCCGACAACCGGTCCGAACTCGCGTCGAAGTACATCGACCAACTCCCGTATCCGCCGTACCCGGTGCAGGAAGAGGCGTTGCTGGCATGGTTCACAGCGGAGCAAGGCGTGATGGTCTGCGCGCCGACCGGCACCGGCAAAACACTCATCGCGCACGCGGCGCTGTTCGAGGCGCTCCACACGAACACCGTCGCGTACTACACGACGCCGCTCATCGCGCTCACCGAGCAGAAGTTCAGCGAGATGCAAGCCGCTGCGGTCCGGTGGGGCTTCAAAGCGGAGGACGTGGGGTTAGTGACCGGCAACCGGCGAGTGAACCCGAACGCACGTGTGCTGATCGTCGTCGCGGAGATCCTGCTGAATCGGCTGCTCCACGCGGACGGCTACGACTTCACGCACACCAGCGCGGTAGTTATGGACGAGTTCCACAGCTTCGCGGACCCCGAACGGGGGATCGTGTGGGAACTGTCGCTCAACATGCTTCCCAAACATATCCGGTTGCTGCTGCTGTCGGCGACTGTCGGGAACGCGGTGGAGTTCACGAACTGGCTCGACCGCCAACACGGGCGGCAGATCGAACTCGTAGAGGGCAAGGAGCGGAAGATTCCACTCACTTATCGCTGGGTGCCGGATCAGTTCCTGAACGAGTTGCTTGTGGAGATCGCGAAAGGCGACGACGCGACCCGCAAGACCCCGGCACTGGTGTTTGCGTTCAATCGCGACGAGTGCTGGAACGTCGCCGAGCAACTGAAGGGACTCGAGCTAATGAACGCGGCGCAGAAAGCCGCGCTCAACAAGGAGTGCGACAAACTCGAATGGCCCAACGGCGTCGGGCCGAAGTTGAAGCAGATGCTCCGCCGCGGGGTCGGTGTTCACCATGCCGGATTGCTGCCGAAATACCGCCGTGCCGTTGAGGAGCTATTCGAGAAGAAACTGCTCAGCGTCGCGCTGTGTACCGAAACGCTTGCGGCCGGGATCAATCTTCCGGCGCGCTCGGTGGTACTCACGTCGCTCGTGAAGGGGCCGTTCGGCAAGGAGAAGCTGATAGAGGCGAGTACCGCGCACCAGATCTTCGGGCGCGCCGGGCGCCCGCAGTACGACACCGAAGGCTACGTGTTCGCGTACCCAGAGGAAGACGACGTTCGCATCCTCCGCTGGAAGCAACAGTTCGACCAGATACCGGAGAACACGAAAGACCCTGGCTTGCTCAAGGCGAAGAAGTCGTTGCTCAAGAAGAAGCCGACGCGCAACAGTCAGAAGAAGTACTGGACCGAAGCGGACTTCGAGCGACTGAAGAACGCGCCCGCAGGTCGGCTTTACAGCAAAGGTCCGCTCCCGTGGCGATTGCTCGCGTACTTGCTGAAAGTTTCACCGGACGTGGAGAAGATTCGGAGCGTGGTCCGCAAGCGATTGCTCGACCAGCCGCGCATCGAAGCCGGGATGAAGCAGCTCACGCGGATGCTGGTCACGTTGCACGCGAATGGGTTTCTGGTTCTCGATCCTCCGCCTCCAGTGGAAGAACCTACCCCCCCGGCCCCCCTCCCGGAAGGGAAGGGGGAGATAGACCAATCACGAAAGCTCACTCCACTTGAGGAGGCGCTCGCGGCGCAAAGCCGTTCCGTCTCCCCCCTCCCTGAAGGGAGGGGGGCCGGGGGGGTAGGTTCTTCCGAACCGCTCTACGCCCCCGTCACCGCGACACCCACACCGGAACTCGACAAACTACTCGTGTTCCGCGCCTGCCACCCGCTGTACGGGGCGTTCCTCACCGACTTGCTCGGCGTCGCAAACCGCGAGGAGCGGCTTCAACTTCTTGAAAGCGTTCTCGAGCTTCCGCGACCGTTACTCAAGTTTGTGCGCGTTCCGTGGGAGCTGTCGCCGGGGCCGCTCCAAACGGAGAAACTCGACCCCGAGTTGATCGCGAAGGGCTTGATCGTGGCGAAGGTGCCGAAGGTGGAAGGCGCGGAAGAAGAGGAAGAGGAGTGGGTGCCGTGGGACGAGCGCCCGCCGGTGCTCGCGGACAAGGCGAGACTGCTCTTCGATGCGAAGTATCCCGAAGTCGGCGACTTCGTCACAACGCCGGTGTGGGCCGCGGCCGAAGTCATCAATTACGGCAACTTCAACACTTACGTGACGACCAAAGACCTCACGAAGCAGGAAGGCTTGATATTCCGGCACCTGTTGCGGCTCATCCTGTTGACGCAGGAGTTCGAGCAACTCACCCCGCCAGGTCTGACACAAGAGGAGTGGAAGAAAGAGCTATCGGAGATGTCCGACCGTCTCACGGACATTTGTCGTGCCGTTGATCCGACCAGCACGGAAGTAGCGATCAAACGTTCTCACGGCGCGGACGTTGTCGAAGGCGAAGGACACGCGAAGGTGATCATTGCGACGACCCCGGAGGTGCCCGAACCTGGTGAAGAGGTCGATGGGTTCGCGGAAGGTCTCTTGGATTGATTGAGCCTTCTTCACCAGCCCGTAGCGCCAGCAAGGGCCGACGTCGGCCCTTGCTGGCACTGCGGGCTGGTGAAAACGTTGTGACGCAGTGCATTTCTTCGCGTAAGATCGTTTGCCATGCAACCAACTCAACCGCAATCCCTGCCACGCGTGATCGGACCGTGGATTGCCACCGCGATCATCATTGGTACGGTCATCGGCTCCGGCGTCTTCAAGAAGGGCCGCAACGTCGCGGACAACGTCCCTGAGTTCGGTCTCGCTATGTCCGTGTGGGTGCTCGGCGGGTTGCTCGCGCTGCTCGGTGTGTTGGCGCTCGCGGAGATCGCGGTGCTGTTCCCGAAGGCCGGCGGCAACTACGTCTTCCTCCGAGAAGGGTACGGCCGGTGGGCAGGGTTCTTGTGGGGCTGGGTCGAGTTCTGGATCATTCGCTCGGCGTCCATCGCGGCGCTCGCGACGATGTTCACCGAGTCATTTCACGATGTCCTCCGGCAGTCGATCGCGTTCGGGCAGAAGGTGGACGTACTCTCGTTCTGGCCACGGCAACTGTTGACCGCGTCCGTGATCGTCGGGCTCGCGGTCGTGAACGCGTACGGGACTAAGCTCAGTGGAAGGCTACAGTTCGCCATTACAGTCCTGAAGGTCAGCTCGTTGCTGTTCATCATCGCGCTGCCGTTCGCGGTGTACGCCGCGGTCGCCGAGCCAACACACCCCCCGAAGGTCACACACCTTCGTCCGACGTGGCCGACCGGGTGGCTCGGCATCAACTGGAGCGGCTTCGGGGTCGCTCTCGTCGGCGTTCTGTGGGCTTACAATGGCTGGATGAACATCGCTCCGATCGCGGAGGAAGTGAAGGAACCTCAACGGAACATCCCGCGAGCGTCGTTGCTCGCGGTGTTTGCCCTTATCGGACTTTACTGCGGGGCGAACCTCGCCTACAACCTTGTCCTCCCGCGCGAAACCATCATCGCGAAGGACGCCGCCGGCATGCTCTCGTCCACCCCGCTCGCGACGGAGTTCTGTGCCGCGCTGCTCGGTCCAGTTGGGGTGATACTCGCGTCCGCGATCGTGATGACAAGCGTCTTCGGCGCACTCAACGGCAACATGCTTGTCGGGCCGCGGTTGCTCTACGCGATGGGTCGGGACCGGCTTGCACCCTCGAAGTTCGCGGAGCTTCACCCGCGGTATCAGACGCCCGCGCTCGCGATCGTGGTGATGGCTGCGTGGTCCGCCCTCCTTGTGCTGTGTGTCGGCGCCCTCACGCAATATCGCGACGTGCCGAAGATCCCGCTCGGCTTCATGGAACTCGACCTGAACGTGCCGGCTGGGAAGTCGCCGTTCGACATCATGACCGACTTCGTGATCTTCGGTTCCGTGACGTTTGAGACGCTCGCGGTCGCGACGATTTTCGTGTTTCGGTGGCGCATCCCGGTCACGCCCGAAAACCGGCCGTACCGCTGTTGGGGTTACCCGTTTGTGCCGGCGCTGTACATCGCGATAATGGGACTGGTGCTGCTGAACTTCTTCGTGAACCCGGAATCGCGAACCGAAGCATTCGTGGGCATGGGCTTCATCGCGAGCGGGGCGCTGGTGTACGCGCTGTTCTTCCGGGGCCGCAAGCCATGAGATGGCACAAACACTTCGCCCGCGACGGGTACTCACTCCGCTCCGCGCGACGACGCAAGCGGCGGAACAGCCGGGCTACTTCTTCTTCTTGGGTTTCTCTTCCACCTTCTCGCTCTTCTTCTCGGGCTTCACTCTCGCGGATGGCTTCGCCTTCGGCGCGGGCATGCCCATTGTCGGCGCCACCACGAACCCGGCGGCCTTGAGCGGGGCGACGAGTTGCTCGGCCTCCGCTCGCGTCTCTGGGCTGTCGACGCGTGCTAGCGCGATCACCGCGTACCAGTAGCGTTCGCGATCGCGCGGAGAAAGTGTCTCAGGATCTGCCCCGGCTTCGCGACCGAGCGCAGGATCGTAGCGTAGCCCCTTCAAGAGCACAGCGAGTTCGCGCCAGGTGATGCCGGAGGAAATCTTTGTCCCGTCCGGCTTGCTGATGGTGCGGCCGATGGCAACGTGCAGCAATCCGCGGAACCGGCCAACGGTGAGGCCCGCCGAGCGGGCGAATTCCAACAACTCGCGGATGTTGTCCATTCCGTGACCCCGTACCCAGATCTCGGCTGGTTCCGCTTCTGGAACCGTGATCCGGGCCGCACCCGGAACGACACTCGGCGGAACAGCCGGATACACTTCGCCCATTTTACCAACCCACCAATTTTATACCCAAAGGTTCTATCCCGCCGCATCTTTTCGTCGCTTCGTGGCAGAATGTTAACGCGTGCGTGGTGATGCTCCAGCATTTCCCACCTCGCCCACGTTACAACCCGCGGTGCAGTCAGCGATTAGTCCGGTAGTGCGGCTCGCAGCACTCGGGCAATCTGTTCAGGGTCGTCCGCGGTCGAGATCGCAGAACTCACAGCCACTCTTCTTGCGCCGGCGGCAACCACTTCGCTCACGTTTGCAGCGCCGATCCCGCCCAACGCGAACGCAGGCACGGACGATTCGGTGCTCGCGGCGTGGATGAACTCCAGACCGGGAAAGTGATCGAACTCCTTGGTGCGAGACGGGAACGTCGGACCGATACCGACGTAATCCGCGCCGTCGAGAACCGCAGCACGGAGTTGTTCGAGCGAGTGTGTACTCACACCGATCAGTAGGTCTGGCCCGGTAATCCTACGCGCGTCTTTCACGCTCATGTCGTCTTGCCCCAGATGTACGCCGTCAGCCTCGCACAGCCGCGCGAGGTCAGGCCGGTCGTTCACGATGAACAACGTGTCCACCTCACGGGTCCATTTGCGGACGTTTCGCGCCAGGTCGATCAACTCGCGATCCGGGAGGGTCTTTTCGCGGAGTTGGAACACGTCGGCCCCGCCGCGCGTGGCTTCGCGAATGGTCCAATCAAGCGATGCGACGCATTGCGAGCGAGTGAGCAGCACATAGAGCCGCGCCGCGGCGAGCCGCGACCGGCTTGCGATACCGAGTGAGACTGCGCGTTCGAGCGTGTACGTGCGGTAGCGGATCGCTTCGAGGTCGCGCCCAAGTTCCGGCCCAAACACCTTGCCGTACTCTTCAAGGCTGCGGAGTGATTCTTGAAGGCGTTTCAAGTTCACGAGCGCGACGTGAGCAGGCGAAGAACGCGCGTATTCTCCACCCGCGGTCGCGGAGACGCCCACGTCGCGCAGTGTCTCGCGCGACGTGAGCAACAAGCGTGGCGGCAACTTCTGCGCTGCCATCGCGAGGCCGTGGCGCAATTCTTTCACCTGTTGGGTAAGAAAGCGGTCATCAATCACGAACCGGCAGTAATCCTCCAGCACGCGAGCCGCTTCGCGGGCGCGGTTGAAACTCGCGTCGAGCACTCGCGCCGCATCGACCTCCGCAGTCGTGTCGGTCAACGCGAAGATTGCGACCTCTGCCCGTGCCTCCTCCGGTTCGGCCATTGATTTGCTCAAGATTCCCTCAAGTATCTCTGGCGCAATGCCGAGCGCCGCGGCTGCGGCGTGAAACGCTGGGTCCGCTTTCAGTACGGCGATCAGGAACGCATCGGTCAGGAACTCCGGGTCGTGCCGGAACGCGAGCGACCAAGCTCGGGCCGCGTTGAACAGCACCGAGACATCGAGAACGGCCGGGCTTTGGATCGCGCCGAGGCGGTCGCGGAGTGCGGGAATCGTCAGCCCAATGTGTTCGAGCAACACTGCGGGGCGGCCCTCGTCTTCGTCTAGAAGTGCGAGGACGTAGTGGGCCAGTCGGACCGATTCGGAGCCGAGCCTGTTGGCCCAGACCCTTGCCCCCGTGACCGCGCGCTCCACCCCCGGACTAGTCTGGTGCATAGCTCCGTTCCTTTTCCTGTTGCGCGCATTGTAGCAGTCCAGGCGTTACAGCCGGAACGACCCGTCTCGCCGCAGCAGTTCGTGTCGGTTCGCAAACTGTCCCGGTCCAGCCGGGTTGGACAGGGGACGATGAAACTGGGGACGAAAGGACTAGTCGTCGAATTGGGTGTCAGGGGACGGCCATGCAGTTGTCCGCGCTAACGCACAAACTCGCCATCCGGCTTCTGGCCGGTCTTCTGCCCCTGTCTATCGTGATCGGCGCGACAGTAAGCGCGCGACAACCCGTGACGCCTTTGCCCCCCGTGCCGGTTCCCCACCGTGATTTGGTGAAGGGACAGAACCCGTTGCCGGCACCCGCACTGGCTCAACCGGATAAGGGCGACAAGAACGGGAACAGCGCGGAGCGCTACCCAGAGACCGGGCCGGAGTTGTCGCTCGGAGAGTGCATCGCGATTGCGCTGGAACGCCAGCCGTCACTCAAGGCCACGAAGGAGAGTGCCGCCGCGACCGAAGCCGGGTACAAGGCGCTCGCCAACTTCGGCACAGCCGAAACGCTCTTCAGCCCGGACCTGGACATCCGCAAACAGCAGGCGAAACGCGGGCTGATGGCGACCTCCGCCGAGTATCAGAAATTGCACAACGAGGTCGTGCAGGACGTGACCCGGCTCTACTACACCGCAGTATACGCTAAGCAGCAGTTACAACTCGCTGAGCGTCTAGTTGTGCGAATCGACTTTCAAATCGGGGTCGGCGAGGAGACTCTCAAGAAAGTGCCCGCCAAAGACCTCGAAGGGTTTAACTTGCTCAAACTCCAGATGATGAAGAACGGGTTGTTTGAGGCCAAGAAACTACAGGTCACCGCCCGCGTTGGACGGCAGAAGTCGCTCGCGGGGCTGCGAGAGGTGATGGCGGTGGACGCCCGCACGTTCCCGTTCCAGGTGAAAGACAAGGAACTGCCGATGATGCGCCAGACGGCGGCACTCACGAAGGACCAGGTGGTGGAACTCGCCCTGGAACGGCGCCCGGAACTCGTACAGGCTGCCGCCGGCGTGGATGCATTCCGGTTGGAGGTCTACGCGCAAGCGAAAATCCCCTTCAAGCGGGTGGCTCCAACGCTCGCCTCAGGTGCCGACCTCCACGCAAAGGAGATACCGCCAGCTAACCGGGGCACGGAATATCGCCCAGGCGGAATTATCCCCGAGATGCCGACGCAACTGGTCGGCAGCAAGTACGACCGCGTGTGCCGGGCGATGGCTTTCGCCCGACGCGCTGAGGCTGTCTACGACAAGGCGCACAACTTGATTATCGTTGAGGCCGAAACCGCATTCCTCGACTTCGATCACGCGTCGGATCGACTGACCCTCTCGGACCAACAGTTCAAACTTAGCAAGGAACTTCAGAAGCAGGCGGATGACGTCGCGGAACTGACGAAAGCGAAGGACCAACTCGTTCAGTCTGCGGTTGTCGCGGCGAAGGCCCAGTCGGACTACATCGAAGCGGTGTATCAGTACCTGCTCGCGCTCGCGGCGCTGGAGCGGGTCACTGCGGGCGGCATCCGGCCGAGTTTCCCGGACCGCTGAGGGAAGTTCAACAGTTCCACGTTGAAGCTATCGACAGTTTCGTCAGCGGTGCGCGCCTGCCTTCGACTTGGTTCTGAACCCGGAACTCTGGAACCTGGTACTTTCCGACAAAGGGGTGTCACGTGGGTCGCGTGTATGGGTTGCTACTCTGGTCCATTTTGCCGGTCGCGGTCGCTGCGGTGCTCGCGACGCCGCGAGCCACGGCGGCCGAGCCGGTTGTACCGGTCTCGCCGGTCACGATGAGGATCGGTTTGCCGGAGAGCATGTTCAGTGGACTGCCGCAGGCCGTCGTACAGCGGGCTTCAAAGCCGTTCCAGACCATGCTGGAGAAGCAATCCGGGCTGAAGGGCGAGGTCGTGGTCGGCCGTGACTACGCGGATCTCACCGACCAGTTGCGCACCGGGAAACTCGAAGTAGCGGTGTTCCATGGGTTCGAGTACGCTTGGGTCAAGCAGCACCCGGAACTGCTCCCGCTCGTGATTGCGGCGCCGAACAACCAGATACAGGCTTGCCTGGTGGTGAATGTGAACTCGAAGATCAAGGGCGCGCACGAACTTAAGGGCGACTGCGTCGCGATCCCTGGCGGCACCAAGGCGCACTGTCAGTTGTACTTCGATCGCCTCAAGGCCTCGCTGCCAGTGGGAACTTGTGGGCTAGCGAAACTCAAGGGCAAGTCAATCGAGGACGCACTCGACGCAGTCTCCGACGAGGCCTGTCCCGCCGTGCTGGTAGACGCCGGGACTCTCGTCGCGTATCAAAAACTGAAGCCGGGAGCGGGCGAACAGTTGAAGATCCTCGCACAGTCAGAGACGTTTCCTCCCGCGGTGATCGTGTACCGCAAAGACGCATTCAAGGCTGGCACGACGAAGAACGTGCGGGACGGGTTGGTAAAGTGCGTGGATACTGTCGAGGGCCAATTGCTCACGAGTCTCTGGCGGTTAAAGGGTTTCGAGGACGCGACCTCGCAGTACCAAACGGAGTTGGACAAGTGCCTCAAAGCGTACCCAGCACCCACGAAGAAGTAACCCTCTCCCACCGCGCGATTGCCTGACCCACAGCCACGAACAGTTGCTACAACCAGTACCCACGCTCAACCTCCGCGCCTGCGGGGGTTGTTCGCGCTTGTGGGACGCCTTCCAACCTTCCGATTGTGGCTGCATCCGGTATATTGCTGGTATGTGGCCGGGTGTACAGTTGAGAGAAGACAGCCTAACCCCCAACCCTTTCCAAAGAAGGAAGGGGAATCAAGAAACGGCTGCTTGTCTCCCCTCCCTTTTTTTAGGAGAGGGGTTGGGGTGGGGTTTTGGAGACAGCGATGGCTGAGTCGATCGAAACCGTTTCCATCGCTACCGAAGTGCGGACCCGGTTCCTCACCTACGCGATGTCCGTGGTGAGTGGCCGCGCGCTACCCGACGTGCGCGACGGCCTCAAGCCGGTGCAACGCCGCATTCTCTATGCGATGTACCACGACCTGAACCTGACCGTTGACAAGAAGGCGCTGAAGTGCGCGAAGATCGTCGGTGAGGTGATGGGCAACTACCATCCACATGGCGACGGCGCGCTTTACGAAGCGCTGGTGCGCATGTCGCAATCGTGGGTGCTGCGCGTGCCGCTCGTGTTCGGCCAGGGGAATTTCGGCTCGGTCGATGGCGACCCGCCTGCCGCGTATCGGTACACGGAGGCGAAACTCACTCGCCACGCGGAAATGCTCCTGAACGAACTCGGTCAGGCGACGGTCGAACTGCGAGCGAGTTACGATGGCACCCGAGAGGAACCAGAGGTGCTGCCGGCGCAGTTCCCGAACTTGCTCGTGAACGGCACTGCGGGCATCGCGGTCGGCATGGCGACACAGATTCCGCCGCACAACCTCGGCGAGGTGCTTCGCGGCGCGATGCTGTTGATCGACAACCCGGACGCGAGCGTCGCGAACCTGCTCGACAAGATCAAAGGCCCAGACTTCCCGCTCGGCGGCAAGATCCTCGCAGACCGGGCGACACTGCGCGGCATCTACGAGGAAGGCACTGGTACGATCAAGGTTCAAGCCGAGTGGAAGGAAGAAGAGTACGAGAAGGGCAAGACGCAACTCGTCATCACGTCGATTCCGTATGGCGTGAACAAGGGCGAACTGGAGAACACGCTAGGCCGGATTATCGAAGATCGCAAGTTGCCGCAACTGATGGGGCAGGCGAACGAGTCCAATGAGAAGGATGGCTTACGGCTCGTGTTGGAGGTCAAAGCCGGCACCGACCCGAACCTCGTGATGGCGTACCTGTACAAGCACACCGAGTTGCAGAAGTCGTTCTCGTACAACATGACCGCGCTGGTGCCCAACGCGGACGGGACGCGAATGGTCCCGAAGGATGGCTTGAGCCTCAAGGACATTCTCCAGCACTTTCTCGACTTCAGACTCGTAACCGTGAAGCGCCGGTTTGAGTACCAACTCCGCCAACTCCGCAAGCGGATTCACCTCCTCGAAGGCTTCGCGATCATCTTCAACGCGCTCGATCAGGCGATCAAGATCATCCGCAACAGTAGCGGCAAACCGGACGCGGCCGAGAAACTGAAGTCCGTGTTCAACCTTGACGACGAGCAAGTCACCGCGATCCTGGATTCGCAGCTCTACAAGATCGCGCAGTTAGAGATTCAGAAGATCCTCGACGAACTCGCGGAGAAGAAGAAGCAAGCGAAGGAGATCGAGACCATCCTCGCATCGCAAAAGAAGTTGTGGGGTGTCATCAAGGGCGAACTCGAAACCTTGCTTGAGAAGTTCCCGGAACGCCGGAAAACCCGCATGGCGTCCGACGAGGATGTTTTGACGTTCGACGAGGAAGCGTACATCGTGCGCGAGAACACGAATGTGGTTCTCACACGCAACGGGCGCATCAAGCGCATCGGCCGCTTGAGCGCGGTCGAAAACACTCGCGTTGAGGAAGGTGACGAGGTTGTTGCGGTGATTCCGGGGAGCACGCTCAATCACGTTGCGTTCTTCGCGGAGGACGGCGCCGCGTACACGATGCGTATCAACGAAGTGCCTGCGACGACTGGTTACGGCGAGCCGATCACGAAGTTCTTCAAGTTGGCCGACGGCGTTAAGGTCGTGGCCGCGGTGAGCACCGACCCGCGGTTCACGCCCGCGGACGGGACCGGGAAGCGCGACACGCCGGGCGGCCCGTACATCCTCATCGGCACGCGAAACGGCTATGTGCTGCGACTGCCGCTGACCGCGTTCCGGACGGAGTCCACGAAGGTCGGGCGGCGTTTCGTGAAGCTCGAAGAAGGTGATAAGGTGGTGATGGTCCGGCTTGTGGGCGAAGAAGAGGGCGTTATGCTCGCGACCGCGGGCGGTTACGTCACACACTTCCCGCTGAATCAGGTGACGATCCTTTCTGGAGTCGGGAAGGGCGTGTTCGGCATCAAACTCGAACCGGAGGACGAGTGCGTCGGCGGCGTGCTGGTCGGCGGGCGGTTCGACAAGTTGGTTGTGGAAACGGAGAATGGCAAGACACAAGAATTCGGCCCCGGCGCGGTGAAGTCGCGTGCCCGCGGCGGGAAGGGCGAGAAGCCCGGTCAGCGGACCAAGTTCGCGCGGGTGGTCTCGCACGCCATCGAGCTGGCCGACTGGGACGTGGTCGAAGGGAAGAAGTAGGCACGGCGTCGGGCTAAGTGGCAAGCGGCAGTCGCTCGCGGCTTCGCCCGACGATTCAGACGGCGCGATCGTACCATTCAGAATCGCAATTGTTTTCTGGGCGAGGCACCATGAGCGCACTTTCCATCGCACAGGCGAAGTACCGCACCGAAGACATCAAGGTGCTAAAAGGATTGGAGCCAGTCCGGTTGCGCCCGGCCATGTACATCGGCGCAGTCGATGGCAAAGGCCTTCACCACCTCGCATGGGAAATCCTCGACAACGCCGTAGATGAGTACATCAACGGCTTCGCGGATCACATCACGCTGGTGTTGCACAAGTCCGGCCACGCGATCACCGTCACGGACAATGGCCGCGGCATCCCCATCGAGATGTCGAAGGAGCACAAGAAGACCGGTTTGGAATTGGTGCTCACGGTGCTGCACGCGGGCGGCAAGTTCGGCGAATCGGACAGCGGGTACGTCCGCACCGGTGGGCTGCACGGCGTTGGCGCGTCGGTCGTGAACGCGCTGTCGAAGAAGCTTATCGCGACCGTCAAGCGCGACGGATTCGAGTACCAACAGAGCTACTCGAAAGGCGAACCGCTCGGCAGGTTGGAGAAGATCGGACCGTTCCGCGGACACGGGACCGGTATCTACTTCGAACCGGATGACACCATCTTCAAGACCGTGCGCTTTGACCCGGATGTAATTAAGGCCCGCCTGGAGGACATGTCATTCGTCCATAGCGGGCTGAAGATCACCTACAAGAACGAGATCAGCGGCGAGACGCTCGAACTCTACAACCCAGGTGGGCTGCCGGCGTTCCTCGCGAGGCTCGTCACCGATGGACAGAAACCCGCGGTGACCGAAGGCGCGTTCTCCGCGGTGCGTGAGACCGGCGACAAGATCGAGATCGCGCTTCAGTGGACTGAATCGACCGAGGAGACGTACCGCACATACGCGAACGGCATCCGCACGCCGAGCGGTGGAACACACGAGAACGGCTTGAAGAGCGCGCTGCGAAAGTCAATCAACAACTACATCGAAACGCATGACGTGAAGGTGAAGGGACTGAAAATTACCGCGGACGACATCCGCGAGGGCGCGGTCGCGGTGCTGTCCGTGTTCGTCCGCGACCCGCAGTTTGAAGGACAGACCAAGCAGAAGCTCAACAACCCGGAGATGGAAAGCACGGTCGATAACTTCGTGCGCCCGGCGCTCGAGGCGTGGCTGAACAACAACAAGACCGCTGCCGACGCGATCGTCGGGCGCATCGTCCTCGCGGCGCGGGCGCGCGAAGCGTCGCGGGCCGCGGCGGTCGAGGTGAAACGCAAGGCGCCCGGCAGCCGCCGCCTGAGCCTTCCCGGTAAACTCGCGGACTGTAAGTCGACCGACATGGCGAAGACGGAACTGTTCATTGTCGAAGGGGATTCGGCCGGCGGCAGCGCGAAGCAGGGCCGCAACAACGACACGCAAGCCGTTCTGCCGCTTCGCGGCAAGATCCTGAACTGCGAAGGGCTGAACACCGCGAGGGCGCTTCTCAACCAGGAGATCGCCGACCTCGTCACCGCGATCGGCACAGGTGCGGGCGAGAAGTTCAACATCGAAGGACTGCGATACGGCAAGATCATCCTGCTCATGGACGCCGACGCCGACGGTTGCCACATCAGCACGCTGATGCTCGACTTCTTCTTCCGCCACATGCGCGTACTAATCGAGAAGGGGCACGTGTACATCGGGCAACCGCCGCTGTATCGCGTGAACGTGGGCAAGGACACGTACTGGGCGCGCGACGACCAGCACAAAGAAGAGATCATCGCCGGCTTGCGGGCGAACGCGAAGGTGGAGGTGACGCGGTTCAAGGGACTGGGCGAGATGGACGCGAAAGACCTCGCCAGCACAACGCTCGACCGCAAGACTCGCACGCTCCTGAAGGTGACTATCGACGGTCAGATCGAGGCCGATCAAGCATTTGTGGAACTGCTCGGCAAAGACCCCGAACACCGCTACCGGTTCATCATGGAGAAGGCGGAACAGGCCGTCACGGAAGACCTCGATGTTTGATTGGCGACGTCGCAAGCGGCGAACATTTGCTTGCGGCGTCGCGGCCTTTCAGTTTTTGGTGGGGTGCCCACGCCCCTTCCACCCAACTGGCTTCCCCAACACCGCGCGAATGAGCGCGTACCACTGCACCGCAAGCAATAGCAGGATTGCGACGAGGTGAAGTTCAACGCCGATCTTCGCCTGGCGGAATCTGAGGGTCATCGCTGCACGGGGCCAGATCGCCAATGCGTGAGCACACAGTGCAACGACAAAGGCTTCGATCGGCGTGTTGGAGACGAGTAGTGCAGAAACCACAAACACCGGCGGCAGCACCTGACCGCACAGGAGGACCACGGTCCAGAACCATATCTGCGCGGTCGCGGCCATGCCCTCACGCGCGTTCTTTGTCAATCCAAACCAAACGGCACTCGCGGAACGGTACATGCGGCACGTCGCGAGGTTGGTCGCATCACACACGTCAGTCCAGAAGCCGGCTTTGCGGTACGCACGTGGTAGCGTTATCCCGTCGTGCAACGACGTCTTCACCATGGCGTGCCCACCGACTTTCTCGTAAACGGCGCGCGTTGTGAGGAACCACTGACCGCACCCGGCCCCGAACGCGGACCAGCGGAAGTGCCGCATTCCCCACAGTGGCAAGAAGCATAGCAACAACCAGTTGATCAGCGGGATGAGCAGCTTTTCGAGGAGCGTACCGGTTTCCTGACGTGGGAAGCCGCTCACGAGATCGGCACCGCTTGCGCGAAGGAACAGCGCCATTCGCGCGAGCGCGTCAGGGCTGAGTCGCACATCGGCATCGAGGAAAGTAAAGGTGTCGAAACGGGCGAGCTTCGAGAGCGCGAAACATGCGTGCTGCTTCCCGCACCAATCGTCGGGTAGTGGCGGGGCCGGTTCGAGACACAGACGCGAATCTTCCACCGCGAGAGTGCGAACGATCTCTGCCGTGCGGTCGGTTGAAGCGTCGTCCAGCACGATCACTTCGAGTTCGATGTGTTGTGAAGCGAGAACGGAGCGGAGGCACTCTTCGATGCCGAGTTCCTCGTTCCGCGCGGGAATGAGAACCGACAGCGCAGGCAACCCCTCACCCGGCGGCGAAGTGTCGCCGCCCTCTCCCCGCAAAGTCGGCGCGAGGGGAAGAAGGGGCGGTTCGCGGAAGAGGAACGAGTTCCACAGGTAGAGCAGGGTGGGGACCGCGGCGCAACCGAATGCGACCCACGCCAGCACGAGCAGCGTCACGGCTTCTCCTCGCGCGGAGAGTCGTGCGCGGGGTCGAACTTGCGGCCCTGTGCCCACGACTTCAGATGTCGCCAGGTGTCGTAAACGCCGCCAACGCCAGTCTTGCCGGCGAGCAGTTCCGTGAACGCCCCAGGGTCACGCTTCATTGCCTCCGCGTTGATGGTATCCAAGTTGCGGGTGAGCGCGGTTTCGATCAACGCGGTCCACGCCCTCCCGTTCAAGCCGGGATACTCCGTGATCCTCAGCGGTTCACCGACGCGAACGAGTGCTTCAGGTGTGCGTTCAGTCCAGAAGGTGTATTCCAGCGCGATTGGCAGTACGACCCCCACACGCAGCCGCGCTGCCAGGTGACCCACACCGGATTGCAGCGCGAGTGGACGCTCGCGCACGTCGGTGAAGCGGCCCTGTGCCGTCACCCAGAACGCACGCCGCGGTTGTGAGAGGATCGCGCCTCCCGTGCGTAGGAACTCGACCGCGCCGCGGAGTGTTCTCGTTTCGACACCGACGAAGCCGAGACGTTTGAAGAAGCGGTAACGCTCGACCGCGACCGCGTCGATGGCAGCGAACTGATCGTGGTCTGCGAACGCGCGGCTCAGCACGATCCCGATGAGCGGATCCCACCAAGCCGGATGGTTCAGCACGATGAGGAGCGGTTCGTCACCGGCTGCGAGCGGACCGCCGGACTTCGACAGTCGCACCGCGTGGAAGTGCTTGCGAACGTAGCGGCACGCGTACTTGCGGAAGCCGCGGATCAGCCACGGCCAGCGCCTTGGTAAAACGCTTTTCTGAGGGTCGCGGCTTAACGAAGTCACGCGCGCACTCGCTGAGGTTGTGGCACCTCGCGCACGATGCCCTTCGGCGCGATGCCGTCCTGATCGAGCGAGTCGGCCGCGATCCAACCCGACATCAGCACCATCGGCATCCCGGGGCCGGGATGCGCGGCACCGCCCGCGAGGTACAATCCCTTCACGTCCGGTGAGCGGTTCGCGGGCTTGAACGCGCCATTCCATTTCCCGTGACTCGCCAGGCCGTAGATCGCGCCGTCCAGCACGCGGTAACGGTCGTGGATGTCTTGCGGCGTGAGTGCCGATTCGTACACGATCCGGTCTTCGAGGTCCGGCATTCCCCCAGTCGTTTTCAACTTGTTGATGATGACGTTGCGGTACTCCGGCAGCATTCGTTTCCAGTCATGGTGTGGGCGCAGGTACGGTGTGTGAACCAGCACGTACAGTGCGTCGCCCCCAGGGGGAGCGGTGTCCGGCTCGGTGCGCGCTGTGGACGCGACGTAGCAGGTCGGGTCCGGTGCAGGTTCGCCCTTTTTGTAGATAAAGTCGAACTCCGCATGCGGGTCCGCGGAGAACACGAAGTCGTGATGAAGCATATGATCGTAAGCCCGGCGTAAACCGAGATAGAGTACGACACCGGAGCACGCCGGTTCGTACCCGCGACGCTTCTCGAATCGCATTGCGGCACGCGGGGCGGTCTCGTGGAGCAACTCGCGGTGCGTGCGGGCGCTGTCTGCGTTCGACACCACCGCCGCGAGTTCGATTACCTCGCCGCTCTCGGTTTGCACGCCGCGAACGCGCTTACCGTTGTCGTCGGTTAGCACACGCTTGATGCCGGTGTTCAAGCGGAACTCGACGCCAAGTTCCTCGCCGAGTTGTACCAGTGCCGCCGGCACCGCGCGTGTGCCGCCTTTCGGATACCAGATGCCTTCGGTGGTCTGCATGTGGGCGATGCCACACAGCACCGCGGGCGACTGCTCCGGGCACGACCCGACGTACTGCGTGAAGTGATCCAACATCTGCGCGACGCGAGTGTCAGGCACGAACTTCCGCACGGTACCCGCGACGGACCGGCCCATTCGCATCGCAAGGATGTCGCCCATCAGTTTCAGCGAGAAGCCAGCACGCCAGTCGATCATGTCGCGCACGCCGCCGATGGACTTCCAGAAGTAGTGGCGGTCGGAAACCTTGTGGAGCCGGTCCGACAGCGAGTGGAACTGGCGGTAGCCGTTCGCGGAGCCGGAACCGGGCGTGAACGTGTCGAGTTTCGCGGCCATGGCGTCCACGTCTGCGACCAGATCGAGCACGCTGCCGTCGGCAAAGAAGCACCGCCACTGCGGATCGAGGCGAGTGAGGTCGAGGTAGTCTTCCATCCGCCGGTCGGCTGCGCTGAAGATGCGGCGCAGCACCGATGGCATCGTGAGGATCGTCGGCCCCATGTCGAACCGGAAGCCGTCCGCGTACAGCACGGCCGCCTTGCCGCCGAGCCAATTGCTCTTCTCGAACAGTGTGACCGTGTATCCGCGCGCAGCCAGCACGCACGCCGCGGCCAGCCCGCCGAGACCGCCGCCTATCACACCGACGCGATTCCGTTCCGCCGTGTTGGTCATTGGTTTGGTCTCCGATACGCGGTCGCTCTCGCGCCAGCCTACACAACTGAAACCGGCAATTCTGCCGCACCCGGGGTGCCGAGCCATCCGGCGTCGCGGCCGAAGTCGTCGAGCAACAGCCGGCTCGTGATGCGGGCGGACTCGTAGATCACCGGAAGCCCGCTGCCGGGGTGTGTGCCGCCGCCCACGAGGTACACGCCTTCGAGTTCGTTGAACCGGTTCCGGGGGCGCAGGTGCAGCATCTGATCCCACGTGTGTGCCAGGCTGAACGTCGCCCCGCGATACACGCTATACGCGCCTTCCCAATCCGCCGGCGTGACGATCTTCTCGAAACGGATCCGCTTCTCCACGCCCGGCAGCCCGACCTTCTCCAACTGCTTCAGTAACTTTGCGCGGAACGCGGGGACTTCCTTCTGCCAGTCCACGTTGGGGTGCTGGTGCGTGACCGGTGCGAGAACGTACAGCGTGCTCATCCCCGATGGCGCGAGGCTCGGGTCGGTGGGCGTCGCGTTCTGCACGTAGAACGATGGGTCTTCCGAAAGCACGTGCCGCTGTTCTATGTCCGCGAGGTTCTTCACGTAGTCCGAGGCGGTGTGGATCGTGTGGTGCGGTACGTCGTCGTAACGCCCCTCGATGCCCAGGTACATCATGAACGTCGAGCACGAGAACTTCTTCTTCGCAATCTTCGCATCGGTCCATTTCCGGCGGATGATATTGGGTACGAGCTTCGTCATCGCGTGGGCGAAGTCCGCGTTGATGACGAGCGCGTCGGCCCGGTATTCCTCGCTCTGGGTGCGGATGCCGACCGCCTTGCGCCCGTCGAACAGTACTTCCTTCACATCCGCGCCGAGCGTGATCCGCACGCCGAGTTCGCGCGCGACGCGGGCCATGCCGTCCGACACGGCCGAGCAACCACCCGTCGGGTGCCACACTCCGTATTCGTATTCGAGGAACGACAGGATGGAGAAGAGGCTCGGGCAGTTAAACGGCGACATTCCAAGGTATTTCGACTGAAATGAGAACGCCAGTCTGATGCGCTCATCGCTGAAGTAACGCCCGAGTTCGGCGTCGAGCGACGACCATGGCCGGAGCGTCGGCAAGAGCTTCACGAGTTGCCAGCGGATGAGATCGCGCCAACTGGAGAACGGCCGCTCAAGGCACGGTCGGAACTTCTCCATTTTGACGCGATTCTCGCTCAAGAACCGGCGCACGTTGAGGGCGTCGTGTGGGCTGATCTTCGCGACTTCTCCTTCGAGGCGTGTCACATCGGGAGTGCAGTTCAGTTCACCGCCGGACCCGAACACGATGCGGTACTGTGGATCGAGCCTGACCATCGGGATTTCGGCCTTCAGGTCTCTGCCGATAAGCCGGAAGATGCGTTCGAGTACTCGCGGGTAGAGGAAGAACGTCGGTCCGAGGTCGAAGCGGTAGCCTTGTTCTTCGATCGCGGAGCAGCGCCCGCCGACGTAGGGCATCCGTTCGATGACGTGAACGTCAAGGCCCGCTTTCGCGAGCAACAGCGATGCGGCCAAACCGCCCGGCCCCGCGCCGACGATCAACACGGAGTTGGGGCGGCGTGAGCGACTCGAAGTGACCGGGCGAGCGGGGGTGACATCAGGAGCCGTCGAGATCATGCGCGAATCCTTGCGGGTACGCCTGCCGATCCGGTGGCGGGTCCGTGACAGTGTACCGGATTGGAAGTGTCCGCCAACGAAATAGCCGGTCAGCGCCCGTTGGCTTACGATGAGGGAATAGATCGCTGTCGCCCGCGAAGCCGCGAGCGGTGAGCAGGTGTATTCCGCTTGTGGCTTCGCGGCCCGACTCAACCCGACTGAATGTGACCTATGCCTGCCCAGACACTCACCCCGGCGGCGGTCCGCGCTGCGGCGGAGAAGTTGCCCCGCATGCGCCTCGCGCACCTGCCCACACCGCTCGAAGAGTTGCCGCGCTTCAGTGCGAAAATCGGCGGTGGAGTGCGAGTCTTCATCAAACGCGACGACTGCACCGGTCTTGCTCTTGGCGGCAACAAGGCCCGGCACAACGAGTTCCTGTTTGGTGACGCGCTTGCGAGCGGGTGCGACATGTTCGTCTGGGGCGCGCTGGTGCAGTCGAACAACTGCCGGACCACAGCCGCTGCGTGCGCGAAACTAGGCCTTGAATGCCGGCTATACCTTTCCAAAGCGCACCAGCGAACCGAACCGCAAGGGAACCTGCTACTCGATTACCTCGTGGGCGCACGGGTCGAGTTCACGAATCTGAAGATCGGGCCGGACTTAAACACATTGATCGCGTCGAAGGCAGCGGAGTTCCGCGCCGCGGGGCGGAACCCGTACTTCTGGGATCCGCCGCGTGTGGTGCCGCTTTCGGCGGTGAGTTACACGCTGTGCATGGCCGAGCTTTTCGAGCAACTCGCTGCGATGAATGTGACGCCCGACGCATTCTACGTGTCGTCCGCGGGTGCGACGGGTGCCGGCGTCGCGCTGGGCAAGACGTTGCTCGGGTTCACGTGTCCGGCGCGGCTCATCTGCCCGATGCACTGGCCCTGGGACATTCCCACGCGAATGGCCGACGACGCAAACGCCGCGGCCCAACGCATGGGTCTTCCACACCGGCTCGCGGCTTCGGATCTCGACGCAGACGAGTCCTTCATCGCGCCAGGTTACGGTCTCCCGTCGCCCGCGGGTCAAGAGGCGATGCACCTGCTCGCAACGACGGAAGCGATTCTGACCGATCACGTGTACACTGCGAAGGCGCTTGGGGCGCTCATCGCTGACGTGCGAGCGGGCAAGTACCCACGAGGTTCGTCGGTGGTATTCATCCACACCGGGGGTGTGCCCGCGATCTTCGCGGAACCGGATAAGGTGCTGCCGGGGATGTGATCCGCCACTTGCGGCTTCGCGAGCCGCTCGCGAAGCCGCAAGCGGCGGAAGAGGGGCACAAGCTCTAAACATCAGTTAATCTAGACTGACCCTTTGGGGGCTTCTCCATGACTCGCGCCGTGTCGTTCGCGCTATTGATGTCCCTCGCCGCAGGCGCCGCCGCACAACCGAAGTACGCCGATCCAGAGTTGAAGCCGAAGGACCGCGCGCACTGGTCATTCGTTCCGCCGAAGCGCCCGGACGTACCCGCGTTCCGCAACCCCAAACTCCCAATCCGCAACCCGATCGACGCGTTCGTTCGCGCGAAACTGGTGGAGAAGGGGATTGCGCCCTCTCCCGCCGCCGACAAACTGACGCTGCTGCGACGCGTCACGCTCGACCTCACCGGGTTACCGCCCACACCGGCGCAAGTGGATGCGTTCCTGAAAGAGGACGCGGTCGATGCTTACGAGAAGGTGGTGGAGCGGTTGCTCGCATCGCCGCACTTCGGCGAGCGCTGGGCGACGCACTGGCTCGACGTGGTCCGTTTCGCGGAGACCAATGGTTACGAGATCGACTCCGAGCGCCCGCACGCGTGGCGCTACCGCGACTACGTCGTGAACGCGTTCAACAGCGACATGCCCTACGATCAGTTCGTGCGCGAGCAGATCGCGGGCGACGAAATCGCGGGCAAGGATGCGAAGACCAAACCCGAACTGTTGATCGCGACCGGCTTGCACCGCTGCGGTCCGGCTCACCTCGTCAGCGGCAACCTCGACTCGGAGGTGCTGCGGCAGGAAGTTCTCACCGAGATGGTGAACGGCGTGGGTTCCACGTTCCTCGGCCTCACGTTCGCCTGCACACGTTGTCACGACCACAAGTTCGACCCGCTGTCGGCCGGCGACTATTACCGGTTGCAAGCGTTCTTCGCGAACGCGAAATACGCTGACGTGGATTTCGCCACGCAAGCGGAACGCGATGCTCGCAAGAAGCAGGCGGACGACCTCACCGCGAAGACGGCCCCGCTGAAGAAGCAGATCGCGGACCTCGACGCGCCTGTGCGCGCGAAGCTCGGTAAAGAGAAGCGCGAGAAACTGGAGCCGAAGTATAAGGAGGCGCTCGACACGCCCGCGGAGAAGCGGACCGCGGAGCAGAAGACCCTCGCGGCACAGTCGAACACGCTCATCAAAGTGAGCTGGGACGAAGTGCTCGCCGCGATGCCGCCCGACGATCTCGCGAAGCGTGTGAAGTTGCGCGAGCAGTTGCACGCGCTCGAAGCTCAACTTCCGCCCCCGACGCCGGCGGCGTGGGCGATCGAGAACACCGGCAGCGCGAAGACGTTCGTCCTGCGCCGCGGCGAGACGAGTCAGAAGACGCTGGAGGTTCAACCTGGCTTGCCGCGCGTGCTGGTGTCGGGCGAAACGCCAGCGCCCAAGACGCGCCGCGAACTCGCCGACTGGCTCACGAAGGTTGATCACCCGCTGACGGCTCGCGTGATTGTGAACCGGCTCTGGCAGCACCACTTCGGCCGAGGGATAGTGAACACGCCGAACGACTTCGGCGCACGCGGCGAGAAGCCTACGCACCCCGAGTTGCTCGATTGGCTGGCGTGCGAACTGGTCGAGAAGAAGTGGAGCCTCAAGCACATCCATCGTCTCATCGTGATGAGCGCCACCTACCGCCAGGTCGCGACAGGCGATCACGGCGCGAAACTCGATGGCGATAACAAACTGCTCTGGAAGATGTCACGGCGACGCCTTGAGGCGGAAGCGATTCGCGACTCGGTCCTCACAGTGGCCGGCACGTTGAACCGGCAGGTCGGCGGGCGGTCCGTGAAGGTGCCGCTCGAACCCGAGGTGTACGACCTCATCTTCACCGAGGGCGAGCCTGACGGCCTGTGGCCGGTCACGCCCGACGCGCGTCAGCACACGAGACGGTCGGTTTACCTATTTAACAAGCGGAACGTGCGCCACCCGATGCTGGAAGCGTTCGACCAGCCGGACACGCTCAACACATGCGCCGTGCGGCCGGTCAGCACGTTCGCCCCGCAAGCACTGATCCTGATGAATAGCCCGTTCGTTCACTCGCAGGCGAAGGCGTTCGCGATCTCGCTTCTGAATGAGGGCGATACCGACAAGCAACTCAACGCGCTGTACCGGCGCGCGGTGGGTCGCCTTCCGAACGCGACCGATCGCAGGCTCGCAACCGAGTTCCTGAAGGACCAAGCCGCCACGGTTCGCGCGCGGCTGAAAGCGAAGTTGCCCGTTGGCATTGAGGCGAGTTCGCTTCCCTCGGGCGCGGATGTGGCGCACGCCCGCGCCCTCGCGGACCTGTGCGTGGTGCTGTTCAACACGCACGAGTTCGTGTACATCCCGTAATGACTTGACGAGCGGGGGAGACCTCAGCCCCCGTTCACCTACTCAATCACGAACGTGGCGAGCTTGTCCACGTTCACCTGATCCGGCGGGTAGTCCTTGCGGGCCGGCATCTTCGGGTACACTTCCGGGAACGCGTACCTCCCCGATGGCCATTCCAGCGGCCAGTCGTCCGGCAGTTCCGACGCGGTGAACCGCTGCTCGCTGCCCGGCGGCACCTTACGCCCGTCCGCGTCGCGCAAGGGCGTGCCCACCAACACACGCGGCCCGCCGGGTAGGGTCGATAGTGATCTCGTGGATACCACCGATGACACGTTGAAGAACTGGTGCTGCAACCCGTCGCGGTCGGTCGCGAAGCGTTCCACCATGCGCCGCATGAGGAGCGACATCCGGTCGCGGTCGAGTGGGTGAACGAGGTCCATCTTTGGCGCCACGAACGCGACTCTCGTGATCCAGCCTGGTCGCCATTGATGGGGGAGAAAGACCTTGCTCAGCCCGCGAGCGACAGGGCCGAACACCTTGTTCTCGCCGGGGGAGAGGACGTCAAAGAGGTCGCGAACGATCTGCCGGTTGTCGTCGTACATGCCCACGCCGCCCGCGAGCAGCATCGTCACGTCCACCAGCACGATGAGCGACGTGCACGAGCGGAACGCGGCGATCGTTGGCACCACCACTTGTTCGACGTACATGTTATATCGCTGCGAAAATGCCTCGAACAACTCGGTGCCATTCCGCCGTAGTTCGTGGGGCAGCGGGCAGAACTGGTTCGTGGGGTCAATGCCGCAGTGCCGCGCGCCTGCGAGGTCTTCCGGGGCCGCGGGGCGCGCCGGTTGGCCCTTCAAGTCGAGCAGAAACGTGGACGGCGTGATAAGCGGCTTGAAGTTCAGGATCAGATTCGCGAGCGCGAGCCGGTACGCCGCGAGTAGTTCATTTTCAGTTACGCCCGGGCGCTTTATCGCTTCCTGAAACGCGGCCGAACAGGTGCGGTAGGTGGTGTCGTTCACGAACAGGTTGAGCATCCGCTCGGACCAACCGGTGAAGTCGCGGCCGAGCATCCCGGCGTCCGCGATGCGCTCCCCTGGGAGGTCGTATAGTTTCAAGAGGCAATCGCTGAACGTCCAGTCGGAGCGCTCGAACTGGCAGACGAACTGCGACCGGTCTTTCGTCTTTTCGGGCCAGCGACCGTAGTTTACCAGTGAGTCGCGGTGGCCGGAGTAGTTGAACGCGGACCACCCATGATCCGGTTCGTGGACCGTGAACTTGCGGATCTGCGTGCCCGGTTTTCCGAGCGGGAAGCGGTCTGGGTCGTGGTCCTGTAGGTGGTTGATGAGCGACGTGAGCAGCACCGTTTTGCCGGCGCTGTAGAGGCCGACCACACCAACGCGGGCCTCGGTCGTTTTCACGCGGAAGATGCTCATGGGTCTAACCCCTCCCTAACCCCTCCCCTAAGCAGGGAGGGGCGAAATGCGGCTCCCCATTCCCGCCAGGGAAGGGGGTTGGGGGGTTAGGTCGCACTTGGGACCGTCCTATGAGTGGTATTCGCTTCACCGTTATCGACCATTGTGGAGTTCTTGCGGCTTGCGTCGGGGTTGTCATTGGAACGACTCAGGAGGTCACATGCTGGGCATCATTATCGGGGCGGCGATTTTTGGTATCATCATCGCGGTCATGGAAAAAGGTGACTTCCCCGGGTGGGGCGTGATGGTCCTTTGCGTGCTCGCGGCGGGCATTCCGGCGATGATTATCAACGCGTTGCTCCCTTCGGGCCTTTTCTTCATTGGGTTGGCAGTCGGGGCCGTGTGTGCGGGGCTTGCGATCTCCGCGACCTGCGGAATGAGCGTGAAACGGGCCTGCCTCGCGTCCGTGATCTATCTGGCGGTTCAAATCGCGATCTCGCTGGTATTGCAACTCATGTTCTCGTGATGCCGAAACACTGTCAACAACCGAGACTCCAACGTGCCCGGTATTCACTTCACACACATCGACCATTGCTCGGTGCTCATCACCGACCTCGCGAAAGCTCGCGCGTTCTACGTGGGCGTGCTGTGCTTGCGAGAGATTCCGAAGCCGAAGCCTTTCGACTTCGTGGCGCTGTGGTTCCAACTCGGTGACGGGCAGACGTTGCACCTCCTTCAGAAGCCCCAGGCCGACACGAGAAGCCCCAGACACTTCGCGCTTCGCGTGCCTGATATCGCGCAGGCGCGCGAACACTTCCGCGCGCACGGTATCGAGATGCAAGAGACCGGGCCGATCCCGCACTGCGACCGGTTCTTCGTCAGCGACCCCGACGGCAACCGCATCGAGGTGATTCAGTGGTTCGAACTATACGACCCAGCGGCGAGCGGTGCCGCTGGGCTCGATGAATGAGTGGTGTCCGGTTCGTGTTGTACCCACAGTACCGTGGGGTCGGAGCCTGTCACTTCGCCTTCAGGCGCTCGATGAGGAAGTCCGCAGACACCTTGTACTTCTCATGCGTCTTGCCCGGGTACACCAACACGCACTCCACCTTCGCCGTCTTTAGCTTCTCTTCGAGGATCATGCCAAGTAGCGCGGAGTGCGTCGGGTCATCCTGGTTCTCGCCTTTCACGGGCGGCTTCTTCTGGGACGGGTACTCCATGAACACCGGCGGGTCGTCCTTTGTCACGTGCGTCAGCGGCGAATACTCCTCAATCCACGGGAGCAGCTTTTCGCGCTGCTCGAGGTACTGCTGGAACGCACCGTCTCGGTTCGTGGGGGTGCGCACACCGAAGGCGTGGCCGCCGTAGCGGGCGTTCGGCATCCACTCGCGCAGAAGCTTCGGGTCGAGTGTCGTTTGCGCGCCGCTCACCGCCACGCAGAAGAGGCGTGTCGATTCGCGGCGGATGGGGTCGGCATTTTTAGGGTCCGCGAGGTCGTCGTGGAACGCGAGCCACAGCGAAGAGCACGCGCCCGCCGAACCTCCGGTCGCGCCGATTCGCGTCTTGTCGAGGTTCCACTCCTTCGCCTTCGATCGCACGAACTGAAGCGCGCGGGCGGCATCTTCGAGTGGCCACTGCACTGGCGGTTTGATGCCGGCCGCGTCCGCTTGAGTCACCATCCGGTAGTTGATCGCGACCACCGATACGCCCGCGTCGAGATAACGCTTCACGCCGTTGCGATACCCGCTCTTGTCGCCGTTTACCCACCCGCCGCCGTGAATGAGCAGCACCATCGGCGTCGGTGTGTCGGACTTCGCCTGCCAGAAGTCGAGTACCTGGCGCTCGTGTTTGCCGTAGGCGACGTTGGCCTGTGCGGGCGCGATCGCGGGTGCGGGCGCGATCGGCGGCGGGTCGGCCACGAGGACCGCGTGCGCCGCGGTCACTTCCAGGCCGCGCTCGTCGGTAACCGCGAGTTCGTACACCAGCGGCCGAGTGCCCGGCAGTTTCGCTGACACCGCGCCGTCCTTCACCTCGGCCTTAACGGAACCCCACGAGCGTTTCTGCCACGGTCCTTCGGCGGTCGCGAAGTGCAGGTGCGCGGCCTTCAGTTTCACCTTACTCGACACCTTCGCACTCACGATGTCGGTGTCCTTGTCGCGCGTCATGGGGCCGAGTTCGGGTAACGGGTCGCCCTTGTTCAGAAGCGTGTCGATGAATGTGTCCACTTCGCCGAACTTCCACATGTGACCGTGCGGCAACCTGACACGGACCGAGATCACGCGAGGCGCCTTCACCAGGTCGTAGCACTTCTGGTAACTGTCCATCGGGTACGCGAAGTCGTTCGTGCCATTCAGGAACAGGATCGGGCACTTCACGTTTGGCAGATACCTCGACGGGTCGAACGTCTCGACCCATCGCTTGCGCCGCTCCGCGTCCATCTTGTCGAACCGCCCTTCCTTCCACGCGCTGTTGTCGTGCAAGAAGCCGCAGCCGTAGACCGGCACGGCGGCCTTGAAGCGGTCATCGACTCCCGCGACGATGCACGTCAGGTAGCCGCCCCAACTGATGCCGGTCACCGCGGTGCGGTCCTTGTCCACCTCCGCGAACGAGCGCACGAGGTTGTGACCGCGAACCACGGCCGCGATCGCGTGGTAGGTCCACATATCGCGCACGGTCTTGTCGTTGAAGTCCTTGAACTTGGTGTCGTCGGACTGGTCCGGGCCACCGTCCGCAAGGCGCCCGTTCGGGCCATTCCCGGCTAGGTCCATCGCGAGCGCACAGTAACCGCGAGCGGCCCAGTGTTCGGCCCACTCGCGAAACGCCTTGCCGCCTCCGCCATGGACCAACACCACCGCGGGAAACGGGCCTTTGCCTTCGACTGGCTTCGCGTAGTACCCGAAGATGCGTGTCGGCTTTCCCTGGTACGGCTCGCCGGGGTAGTACACTTCCCGCGCTTTGCCGACCTCCTTGCCCCACTCCGGGTTGACGTCGGTCTTGGCGAGCGCGGGGAAGTCCCACGGCCCCGTCTTCGGCGGGGCCGCTGCGAACAGCGTGGAAGGAACGAGCGTGAGAAAGAGAACGAGCAGGAGGCGCGCCATAACTGCACCACGAGGAAAGGGTGGGGCAGTTACATTAGGGCGCGGCCGAGAAAGGTTCAGCGTCGGACCTGGAGCGGACGCACCGTCAGGTGCGTGGGAACTCTGGGGCGTCTGACGGAGGCTCAAGGCCCGATTGCTTCGGAGCCGCGTTCTCCGGTGCGGATGCGCACGCAGTCTTCAAGGGACAGCACGAATATTTTCCCATCGCCAATCGTGCCCGTGTCGCCGGTGCGCGCCGCGTGAACGATCGCTTCCACTGTGGCCTCGACGAACGCTTCATTGACCGCGATCTCGAGTTTCAGCTTTGGAATCAGTTGAATTTGCACCTCGGTTGTGCGGTACACTTCGGTGTAGCCTCGCTGGCGTCCGCAACCGCGGACATCGCTGACTGTCATGAGGTATACGTCGCGCTCCGCGAGTGCTTTCTGAACGTCTTCGAGCTTTTCGGGTCGGATGATCGCAATGAGGAGTTTCATGGCTTCGCAGTCTGTGTGTGGGTGTGAGTGTGAGGAAAGCGGAGTGAAGCGAAGAGTGAATGCAGTGGAAGACAGGAGCCTGAAACCAGCAGGTCTCCTGTCTTCCACTTACACTTACACTTACACTTTGACGGCTGTGACGCCCTTCCCGGTGTGGCGGGTGAATAGCGCTTCGAGGCGTTTTGCGATCTCGACTGGGTCGCCGTCGCGACAACGGAAAGTGGTGCCACGAATTGTGGTCACGTGCGGGTATACAGCGAGGAAGTCTTTGTCCGCTGGCCCCTCGGTTGGCTTGCACAACTCGGTCCACGCGGTCATGAGTTCCTTGTGGTCGGCACCAGTCAGTTGCAGATCGAACCGTCCGTTGCCGCGTGGCACGCTCGCGGCCCGCGGTTCGGTGGACACGACGGTGACGGACTCCGTTGCGCCGCTGAAATCGAATCCGACTTCCCCGTGCTCCGTTCGGTCCAGTCCTTCAGACTCCGACTTTGGATCGGTCTTGAAGTTGCCAAGCGTGATTGCTTGCGTGAGGAGTACAAGCCCGAGACTCAAGACAAACGCGAACACGGCGGAGAACACCGCGGCCTTGATCTGCACTTTCAGTTGCGACATGCCGGACTTCTTGTCCTTCCCGTTGTTGGCTTTGTCATCCTGTTTGTCGGCGAGGGCCTGAAGATCCGACTGCTCTTTCTCGAGCGCGGCCACGGTTGCCGCCTTGTCGGTCGCGATATCCTTCGGCCCGACGAGCGCGTCAGTCGCTTCCTTGAGCTTGTCCTTCGCTTCCTTCACCGCGGTTTCGGCTGCTTCCTTACCCTCGGGCTTCGCGTCGGCCAGCGTCTTTTCGGCGGTTTCGACGGCCTTCGTCAGTTCGTCGACCTTCAGTTCCGTTTCCTTGGCCTTGACCTCATCGTCTGCTGTTGCGACTTGCGCCTTTGCCTCGGCGATCAGTTTCGAGTTCCCGGAAGAATCCTTCTCATTCAGCTTCTCCAGCCGCGTCCGGTGCTGGGAGAACGCGAGCGTGCCGTCGGTGCCCGCGGAGTTCACGAGCGCGGAGCAGAACACGCCGGTCAGCACGGCTCCGACGAACCCGCCGACGCCGTGGACGCCGAACGCGTCGAGCGAGTCGTCGTAACCGAGTTTGTTCTTCAGCGCAACCGCGAGGTAGCACAGCACGGCAGCGGCAAGGCCGATGAGGATTGCGCCCGACATGTACACGAACCCACTCGCGGGCGTGACCGCGACCAACCCGGCCACGATACCGGACGCCAGTCCGAGCGCGGTCGGTTTGCCCTTGTGAATCCATTCCACGAGCATCCACCCCAGCCCCGCGGCGGCGGCGGCGACCTGTGTCGCGGCAAACGCGGAGACGGAAAGCGACGTGCTGTTCGTCGCGCTACCGCCGTTGAACCCGAACCACCCGAACCACAGCAGTCCGGCCCCGAGGAGCGTGAGAACCATGCTGTTCGGGTGCGCGATCTGCTTCGGATACCCGGCCCGTTTACCGAGGACGAGACAGCACGCCAGCCCGGCCATGCCCGCGGCAATATGAACGACCGTTCCGCCCGCGAAGTCGAGCGCACCCATCTTGCCGAGCAAGCCGATCGCCGCCTTCCCGCGGTTCGCGGCCACAACGCTGGTGTCGAACCAGTCGAACGCCCACACCATGTGCGCCAGCGGGCAGTACACGAACGTGACCCACAGCAGCATGAAGATGCAGAACGGCCAGAATCGGATACGCTCCGCGATGGCCCCGCTGATGAGCGCCGGGGTGATGATCGCGAACATGCCCTGGAACATGACGTGCAGGTAAACCGGGATGTCGTACTGCGGGAGTTTCGTGCCCGGCTCAATTCCCTTCAGGAAGACCAGATCCCAACTCCAACCGAACAGCCCGCCGTCGGTTGCGCCCAGGAAGTCGAGCTTCACGACCGACGCGCCGAACGCGAGCGAATACCCGATCGCGACCCAGTACACGCCGACCACCGCGAGCGCCGCCATGCTGTGCATCATCGTGGCGAGGACGTTCTTGCGGCGGACCATACCGCCGTAGAAGAGCGCCAGACCGGGAACCATGAGCAACACGAGCGCACTGGAAGTCAGCAACCAGGCCGTGTCTCCGCGTGCCTTGCCCTCGCTTGCCGCGCTGCTCGCATCCGAGACGCCCTTGTCCGCGGTCTTTTTGATTTCGTCGGCTGCTTTCTTGCTCTCGTCGGCTGCTTTCTTGCTGTCGTCCGCAGCCAGTTTGGTCGCCTCTGCGCTCTTTTCGAGCGCACTGAGTTTGTCTGCGGTCGCCTTCGCGTCACCGCCGCTCGCTTTGACCGCAGCGAGTTCCTTCGTCAGTGCGTTGGTCTTCGCGGTCATCGCCGCAAGTTCGGCTTTCGTGGTGGTCGCTGACTTTGAAGTCGTCTCGACTTCCTTTTTCAGCGCGTCCACCTTCGCGGCGGCGGTCTTCGCGTCAGCGGTCGCGGTCGTATTCAGATCGGCCAGTGCCTTTTCTGCCTTCTCCAACGCCTTCGCGAGTTTGGCGATGGCTTTATTGGTCTCCGCGAGGTCGGCCTTCGTGGCCGGCTTTTCGTCTTGGGCTGATACTCTCCCCATGACTGGTGCCCAGGCACCGGGCAGTAGGCAACACCCCGTGAATAGGAGCACGGCGAACAGTAGACGGCGAACTTGCATTACGCACCTTGGTTATGCACATCCAGGCGGGAAATCACCAGTTCTTCAGCACCCACAACCGGAATTGGATGCGGGGGATAGGAGTGCCCAAATGCAGCGCGTGTGCCACGCGAACCGGCAATTTCTGGGAAAGTGCATCTCGCGTGTGGGGAAGATGTTGTGACAAATCATGATGGAGAGGCGATTCCGCCAGATCTGTTCAGGTGCGCGAATTCCGTGCAGAAGTGCTTGGTATGAAGTCGTTTGCACTTGAAGGCAGATTTGGCGAGCGCCGCGGCATCCCCGACACACTCGTTACAACTGGACCCCGCTGTTCTGGATTCGACTCCGAATGAACGGTTCTCTTGACAGTATCGATCTGCTGCTGTCGATCCAATCCCTCGCCGGAGTTTCATGAGTCACCCCAGGCCTGGTTCAATGACGAATCGGTTACCGGGAGTGGCTGCGACACCAACCCACGATTCCCGACTACGGAAAGGATTCCATGAACACGATCATCCTACTCACCGCGTTGAGCGCTGGTCAGTTGCCCGAGGCGCCCTCGCCAGGTCTCGTTGCTTTGCCGGCGATCCCACAACCGGGTGCACAGCCACCGGCTGGCCTTCCGTCGCAGCCGATGCCGCCCGCCGGGATGCCGATGGGCAACGGTAATGGGAACGGTGCAGCAGAGGAGAAAGCACCTGCGGCGCCGGAACCGTATGCGCTGATGCGTCTGTTGCAGACCACTCAGTTCGGTCAGAACCTCACCGAGCGCGGGATCAGCATCAGCGGCTGGGTGCAGGGGAACTACACCGTCAGCAGTGCCGACCGGAGCAACGGCCCGATCACCTTCAACGAACGCGCGAACTTCTTCCAGATGAACCAGAACTTCCTGCGTATCAACAAGGACGTTGACATGAGCAAGGAAGAGTTCCAACTCGGCTTCCGCACGGAGTGGATTCTGCCGGGCACCGATGCGCGGTTCACGCAGTCTCGCGGGTTGCTCAACGGACAGACCGGTAACTACCAGGTCGACCTGCTACAAGGGTACGTCGAGGCGTTCCTGCCGAACCTGGGGCCAAAGGGCAGTTCCGTGAAGGTCGGCAAGTTCGCGACCCACTGTTCGTATGAGTTGATGCAGGGTGCCGAGACGCCGTTCGTGTCGCGCTCCTATGGTTTCCAGTACAACCCGTTCGCGCACACAGGTTCGTGGGTAACGACCCCGCTTGACGACACCTGGACGATGTCGAACGGGTTGGTGGTAGGTAGCGACAACTTCATCGACACGGCCAACCAGTTGACCTACATCGGCCAGTTGAAGTGGGCACCGAAGGAAGGGAAGACGACTGTGTTGCTGAACACGGTTGTGACCGACCCGCGGTTTGATGTCGCAGAGGCGTTCCCGTACTACAACATCTACAATTTGCAGGTGATTCACAACGTCACCGAGAAACTCACCTACGTGATGGACGCGACGTTCTCGCACATCGACGGTGCCCCGCTGGGTGGTAATGCGGTGGGGTCGGCGACGTGGTACGGTGCAGCGAGCTACTTGATCTACAAGGTGAATGACAAGGTCACGAGCACCTTCCGCACCGAGCTGTTCGAGGACACGAAGGGTTTCCGTACCGGCTCGAAGGGGCTTTACACGGAACTGACCTACGGGGTCGCGTACGCTCCGCGTCCGGGGCTGATCTTCCGCCCAAGCGTTCGCTATGACCACAACGACTCGACCCGCCCGTTCGAGGGCAAGTCGAGTCTGTACAGCGGGGCGATGGACGTGATCATCCGTTACTAACGCTCGCGAACCTTTGGGCCGCTTGCGGCTTCGCTACCCGCGAAGCCGCAAGCGGCCCAAAGGTACATTTCTTTTCTTTCAGCCCTCATCATTTCTATAGCCGGCGGCGGTCCGATCGGGTCGCGCTGAACACCTCCTGTTCGGAAGATGCGGGTTGGGTAAATTCGGTTGTCCGAATCAATCTTTCCGTGTGAACTGCCGACAACAGATGTAGGGAAGGCGCGTCGCCGTGATGGCGACCGTTGCGGTGCGCCCTTTGTCTGGAGGCAGACATGCCAAGATTCGGGTTCTCGGTGGCAGCGGTATTGGTGCTCGCGGCACCGGCGTGGGCGGCCTATCCGCCGCCGCTAATTGCGGAGCGGTTCCCCGCGCCTTTTGGCCATCCCGCCGCAGGTGTTCCCGTGGCTGGCTCCCCGATGCCACCGGACATGCTGCCTCCGATTGGGCTGTCCCCAGGAGGACCCTTCGCGCCCGCCCTGCCGGACGGGTCTGGACCGCCCGGTGGCATGATGTCGACGCCCGGTTGGGATCCGCACGGACCGGTTTCCGACCCTCGCGGGTTCGCGTTCGACCCACTGAACTCATCCTCGAACCTGTATTGCCCGCGGACACGGCACGAGTACTGGGTCCGCGGCGACTGGCTTTACGGAGACCTCCGCAACACGCCGGTGCCAGTGCTGATCTCGACTGGGGACCCGAACCTCCCGGACGCGGCGGTGCCCGGTCGCGGGAACGTGAGGGCGCTTGGAGCTGGGCCGCGCGACCTGGGCATGTTTCACGGCGCGCGCGTCACCTTCGGTCGGTGGTTCGACCCGGACGGCGAACTCGGCGCGGAAATTAGCGGGTTCATTTTTGGACGCGAGGGGAGCGCGACGTTCTTCAGCGACACGACCGGTACGCCGGTCGTGTCGGCCCCGGTGATTGGTTCAAATGGGGTAGCGACGGTGTACGACTTCGCGTTCCCCGGCCGATTTACGGGCACGCTCGGCAGCCGCTCCGCGACGCAGCTCTTCGGTGCGGAGGCGAACCTATTACACCGCTGGCGCGGCGACGGGCGTGTAAGCGTGGATGGGATATTCGGGTATCGCCACCTCCAGTTGAATGAGCGGGTCGAACTCCTGGGGCGGTCGCAGGCGACCGGTGCTCTGGGCACATTCAATGGGGCAGTCCTCCCGCAGGGCGTAACCGTGTTCACGAGCGACTCGTTCCGCGGGCGTACCGAGTTCCATGGGGTGCAGCTTGGAGGGCGAATCGAGGTGCGCCGGGACATGTTCACGCTCACCACGTTCAGCAAGGTAGGTGCGGGTGTGAACCTGCAGACGCTCCGCGTGGACGGCAGCACGACCGCGACCGGATTCGGCGTGACGCAAACCGCGTTCGGCGGTGTGCGAGCGCTGCCGGGCAACTTCGGTCGGGATACGAACACCGACTTCTCGCTGAGCGGTGAAACGGGTTTCGAGCTGAGTTTTCAGGTGACACAGAGCGTGACGGTGCGAGTGGGGTACAACACACTCTTCTGGTCGGACGTGTTACGACCGGGGTCCGTGATCGACCCGGTTGTGAACTTCTCGCAGGTGCCGATCGACCCGACTTTCGGCACGCCTGGTGGCGCGGCGCGGCCGCGGAACGTGTTCCGGTCGAGCGATTTCCTCGCGCAGAGCATGGTGGTCGGCTTGCAGTGGGATTATTGAGATGTGAATCTTGGTGAGTGGGGGCGTAAGCCCTCCGAGTGAAGTACAACGTCTTTACGTTGGGCTTCACTCGGAGGGCTTACGCCCCCACTCACCTTTGCACACGAGGCACGTCATGCACCTCTCCCGTCGCGAGCTTATCGCTACTCTTCCCGCGATTCTCCCCTTCGCCGCGCACGCGGCCGATGCACCGAAACGCATTCCGCTCGGCTTCAGCCTGTATGGCATGAAGACGCTCGCGCTCGCCGACGCGCTGAAAGCGTGCCACGCCATCGGCTACGACGGCGTCGAATTCTCGCTCATGCCGGGCTACCCGGCGGAACCGAAACTGCTCGCTGCGAACAACCGCAAAGACCTCCGCAAGCAACTCGCGGACAGCGGCCTCGCGGTTCACGGGTTGATGGAGAACCTCGCCGAACCCGCGACCGACGCTGTTCACAAAACGAACCTCGAACGGCTCAAGGCAGCCACCGAACTGGGGCACGCGCTCAGCCCGGACGTCGTTCCGCCGATCGAAAGCGTTCTCGGAGGGAAGCCAGCCGACTGGGACACGGTGAAGGTGAAACTCGCGGAGCGGCTCGGTAAGTGGGCCGAAATCGGCAAGGACGCGAAGACCGTGATCACGGTGAAGCCCCACGTCGCGAACGCGTTACACACGCTCGACGGCGCCGTCTGGCTTGTGAAGCAGGTGAACAGCCCGTGGCTGCGGCTCGCGTTCGACTACAGCCACTTCGAGCTACGCAGTGTTACGCTCGCGGACGCCGCGACCACGCTGCTACCGCACGCCGCGTTCGTTCACGTCAAGGACGCGAAGGGCAAGCCGGACAAGTTCGAGTTCTTGCTGCCGGGCGAGGGCACAACGGACTACGCCACTCTCGCGAAACTTCTTGTCGCGACGAAATACACCGGTCCAGTGGTGGTGGAAGTGAGCGGGCAAATCAGCAGCAAGCCGAAATACGATGCGATCGCGGCTGCGAAGTCAAGTTACGCCGCGCTCGCGCCCGCGTTCGGGAGCAAGTAGGTCGCGGTCGAGGAGGCTTTGCGACGAGGCCCGACGACCAGACGCTTTTTGCGTATCTCGCTTGCGCCGCTGATGCTTTGCAGAACTGCGTCGCACGTCTGCCGTCGGGCCTCGTCGCAAAGCCTCCTCGACCGCGACCTACTTTCGGCTTTCGAGATACGCAACCAGATCGCGTACCTCCTGGTCCGTGAGCACGTCGATCAGCTTGTCGGGCATGATCGAGTTCTTCGCGGCGCGGATGTCGGCCACGTCGTTCGC
>SXGS01711702.1_pt1 | contig 91744 bp, 82 predicted proteins | sample 3174681 | NCBI WGS metagenome assembly SXGS01 (sample SAMN11356861, study PRJNA531348) | freshwater metagenome | isolation source: freshwater sample F1-80 | place: China: Fuxian Lake, Yuxi | collected 2017-12-25 | reverse complement strand
CTTCTTTCGTTTGTACGGCTAGCGCGGCAGGTGGATGCGGTCTTCGCTGCCGTGGTGGGTGGGTTTGATCGTTCGGGTGAGTGGGCAGTCGATGGCCGTAAATCGATGGTGGGGTGGCTCGAATCACAGACTGCGATGACACCACGAGAAGCTCACCGTGTAGTGCGCCGCGCGAAGTTCGTTGAAGCGTGTCCGTTGACGGCTTCGAGGTGGGCTGCGGGTGCGATCGCAACCGAGAAACTGGATCGGATCTGTTCGTTACGCCACACGGCGAAAGCCGATGCAGCATTCGCCGAGTTCGAACCTGCCCTGTTGCAGGTCGCGGTAAGTGGCACTATCACTGATCTCGCGACGGCCGCGGGCCGTTGGCTCGAAGCCCTCGAAGCCGACCGCCAAGGCGACGACACCAAAGCTCAACGCCAGATAGAACGCGAACATCTTTTCGTCTCCGAAACCTTCGCCGGGATGGGCGTGGTGCAGGGCGAGTTCACGCCGGAGAACCGCGAACAGATCGAAACCGCGTTGGATCGCGAAATGGATCGGCTCCGGGTTGCTGGAGATTCGCGGACCGTCAGCCAACAACGCGCGGAAGCACTCGCATCGATCATGCGCCAATACAACTCCCAAGCAATCAACGCGGGCACGAATCAACCCCACATCTCGATCCATGTCGATCTGCCCACCTGGACCGGCACAGCCATCGGTCACTGTCAAACCGCACGCGGCACGAGCCTCGCTCGTGACACGGTCGCACGGATGGCCTGCACCGCAGATATTTCGATCATCACCCACGCTGGTGACACGATCCCCCTCAACCAATACCGAGCCACACGGACCTTCACCAAACACCAACGTCGTGCCCTCGAATACCGCGACGGAGGATGCCGCTACCCCGGCTGTACCCGACCCGTCACCGCAACCGAGGCGCATCATGTGGAATGGTGGGAGTTAGGAGGCGACACCAACATCGATAACGGTGTGATGCTCTGCTACTTCCACCACCGACTCGTCCACGAAGGCAAATGGACCATCAAAATTGATGCCGACGCCACCATCAAATGGTTCAAACCCGACGGCAGCCACTACGACACCAGCCACCCAAGACCACCAACAACCCCAATCCCACTCCGCAGACAAATACCGAGCTAGATGAGCTGGATAAACGCGCCGAGATCAGCGGCAGCTCCCGTTGTACGTGGCGATCTCCCCGACGCGCGGCTAAAGCCATTCGCGTTTGCGAAAGGTGAAGAACAAGGCGATCGGCGACCCTACCGACGCGAGGGTCGCAACGACTGCGCCCCATGTCGTACCGCTACCGGGATAGGGCACGTTCATCCCGTAATAGCCGGTGACGAGCGTGGGGACTGCAATGATGGCTGCCCAACTCGATACCCGTTTCATCACTTGATTTTGGCGAAAATCGCGCAGACTGAGGTTCGTTTCGACGATTGTCCCGACCAGATCTCGCAGCGATTCAGAGCTTTCACCCACCCGCAGAATGTGGTCGTACACGTCTTGGAAATACGGATACATGTCGGGACTCACGGCACTGTGTTCTCGGCGCATGACACCACTCACCATTTCGCGCATGGGCACTACGAGGCGGTGGAAACGCACCAGTGCTCGACGCATCTGGAACCAGTGCTTCTGTTCAGTTGGATCGAAAGGATGGCCAGCGAACAACATGCCGCTCGCTTCGTCGTAATACTCATCGAACGCTTCGACGACATCAAAGTAACCATCGACAACGTCATCGATCATGCCGTACAGCAGGAACATCGCTCCGTGATGACCAAGACTCGAGCTTCGGTCCCAGCGCTCAACCAAATGTGACAGATCGAAGTCGTCGTCTTTGCGGACTGTGACAAGCCAGTCGCGGTTGACGAACGCGTCGATTTCGCTCTCGAGCAATACCGCGTTGTTCGCGTCGAGTGCCAAGGCATGACAGGACAAGAACAGATGAGAATCGTAAAAATCGATTTTGGGTCGCTGACGTTCGCTGAGCGCGTCTTCGACCGCCAATTCGTGCAGACCCAATTCTTTCGCGATCGCATGGAGTTGACCGGAGTCAGGCGAACAGAGATCTACCCATACAACTACATCGGGCTTCTCAAGCCATTCGGAGAGGTCCTCAAGTTCGATTCCCGACGCGCACAAATCACCGTTGAGGTAGGCCCGCGTCTGTATCTCTCCCATTATCGCAACCTCGCAGGCACTCCTTGCGACTAGGTGTCGCGAACACATCGTAACTGCGCAACGTCTCCGTCCAGGTGATCGCAAGTATCTGATCCGTTTCTGCAATGATGCCCCCATGACCGCCGGCGATCACGCAGAAATCGATCTCCTGACAATCATGTCAGCACCCGATCCGTACGTACCCCTTCGCATCCTGCGATGCCACAACCCGGTAACGATGTTGCCCAGCGGATTCTGTGCGATTACCGGTTACGACGCGGCTTTGGAAGCGATGCATCACCCGACCCTGACCTCCGGGCCGATCGGTCGAAGGTATTTCGACGCGCTACCGCCAGGAGCGGCACGAAACGAGATGAGCAACCGAATCAATTTCTTGGATCCGCCCGATCACCCTCGAGTTCGCGGCATTGTCTCGAAAGCGTTCACGCCGCGTCGAATGGCAGAGCTTGCGCCGTGGATTCGAGCGACAACGGTCGCACTGATAGGGACAATAGACACCAGTGCGCGGTTCGATGCGCTCCACCGTTTCGCCCACATCATTCCATCTTTAGTGATCTCAGAGTTACTCGGCATCCCGACCATCGATCGCCATCAATTGACAGCGTGGAGTGACGCGGTCGCCCCGTTACTAGGCGCCGTAGTTACCAGCGAAGCGATGACCGCAGCAATTACAGCCGCCGAGCATTTTCACAGCTACCTCGATGATCTTGTGTCAACTCGCTCCGAATGCCCTTCGACGGATCTCGTCTCAGCGCTTGTTGCGGCCGAACACGACGGGGCGAACCTGACTCGACCCGAACTGCTGTCGCTCGCCGCGACCTTGTACTCCGCCGGGCATCGAACAACGCGTGATTCTCTCGCTAATGGCTTCGCCCACATCCTTGCGCCTGTGTCAGATGTATTTAGTCAGCTGGTTGCAGGCGAGCTCAACCCATCGGACGTCGCGTCAGAGATATTGCGCCATCAGACGCCCACCCTGTACGTCGGTCGCGTGGCGAGCGCAGATTGCGTAATCGCCGATACGACAATCGTCGCAACAACACCAGTGTTGATATTCCTTGGTGCCGCCAATCGCGATCCCGCGAAGTATGACGATCCCGAATCGTTTCGAGTTGGAGGCGCGGGGCCTGCACCATTGTCGTTTGCGCATGGCGCACACTTCTGTCTCGGCGCATCGCTTGCGCGCACCGAGATCGAAATCATGTTGGAGCTCGTCGCATCTCACTGGCCGACCTTGCACTTGTCCGATGAACCGTTGCGTTGGCATCAACGCGGCCCGTTTCGTGGGCTCGACGAACTCATCGTGCAAACCTGAACGAAGTCGTGTCGTCCGTGCGGCTTGTCCTGATCGCAATTTCGGTTAGGAAGCAGCGGCTTGATCGCGGAGCACTCGGCGCAGAATTTTGCCTGATGCCGATTTGGGAATCACGTCGATGAAGTGCAGTACGCGCACCTGCTTGTAGGTGGCAACCTGATCGGCGATGAACTGCTGGATTTCTTGGGCTGTGGCCTCGACTCCCGGCTTGAGCACTACGTAACCCACTGGAATCTCTCCGGCTGATTCGTCGGGCAGCCCGATAACTGCAGCATCGGCTACAGCAGGGTGGGTGAGCAACAGCGCTTCGAGTTCGGCGGGAGGAACTTGAAATCCTTTGAACTTGATGAGTTCTTTGAGACGATCGACAATGAACAAATGGCCGTCTGCGTCGACGTGGCCGATGTCGCCAGTGTGGAGCCAACCATCGCTGTCAATCGTTTCTGCGGTTGCCGTGTCGTTGTTGAGGTAGCCCTTCATGACCTGAGGCCCGCGGACCCAGACTTCTCCGTCTTGGTCGATACCCAGCGCTTCATGGGTTGTGGGGTCGATGATTTGTAGCTGTGTCAAGGGCACAGTGACGCCAGCAGACCCAGGCTTGAACATCCCTGGCGGAGTGAGATGGGTAACTGGAGATAATTCAGTCATGCCATAGCCCTGTACGACTTCACACCCCAAACGCGCACCGGCTTCGAGTGCCAATTCCGCCGATAGCGGCGCTGCACCCGAAAACACTTGCTCCACCTTCGACAGGTCATAGTTATCAACCATTGGGTGTTTCGCCAACGCGACCACAATTGGAGGTGCGACGAACGATCTAGTGATGCCGTGGGTTTGATGGGCTTCGAGGAACTGTTCGAGATCAAAGCGAGGCATTGTCACGATCGTTGACCCTGCTGCGAGCCCAGTGTTCATCAGCACTTGCATTCCGTAAATGTGAAAGAAAGGAAGCACTGCGATGATGGTGTCGCGTTCACCGATCTCAGCAGGAACGAGCACCTGCTCGATGTTGGCAACCAGATTGCGGTGCGTGAGCATCACCCCTTTCGACAAGCCAGTGGTGCCCGAGGAATAGGGGAGGGCAACCACATCATCTAGGTCAATCACAACTTGCGATGGCAGGGGCGCGCCGAACAGCGAACTCAACGAGCCTGCCTCGCCGACTGCGCCACCGAGAACGTACAACTCGGTGACGTCGGTGCCGTCTATCGCGGCGCGTGCGACGTCGAGAAACGCTTCCACCGTCACAAGAATGGTGGCGCCTGCATCGCGTAGTTGGTGTTGCACTTCGTGATCGGTATAGGTGGGATTCACGGTGGTTATCGCGCCGCCCGCAAGCGCTACTGCATGGAAGACAACTGCATATTCGGGAGTGTTGGGCGCCATGAGCGCCAGCACGTCGCCCGGCCCGAATCCTTTTGCTACCAGCCCTCCAGCGAGCGACCGGATGTCGGCGTCTAGCTGTGCGTATGACAGGACGCGGCCGGTGGGGCCGTCGATGAGCGCTGGCTTATCTCCAAGCCGCTGCGCGTGGCGCATGACGTACTCGGTGAGCGGCACGGCCGGAATGGTTACTGCGGGAAGGGGGCTCTCGTGAATCATGCAACTGTGCTACCACACATCAATTCGAAGTGTGCACTGCTTCTGGCGATTCAGAGGCAGCGACAATCGCCGCCGCGCACAACACGCCTATGGCCAACATGTGATAGTTCGCAAACGCCTGCTTTGCGAAAGCAAAAAAGACCAACAGCAGCAGACCGCTCCCCATGCTGAAGCCGCTCACAGTGCGCGGTGCCTTCCACAGACAAAGGCCCAACACCAACAGCGGGGGAGCAAAGGAAAATACTGTTCCCGGCACTGAGTTGCCACTGTTCACCCACCATGCAGCAAAGCTGAGGGAATCGTTGCGAAACGGCTGCACGAATTGAATGACCGCGACGCTGTACCAGTAGCCCTCGACGAACAACGCAGGCACTGCGGCGACCGCAGCTCCACTCAGAACCGGCAGCAGAAACTTGGGGCGCCGCAATTCTGCGAGTGGCACAACGAGGATGATCAACGGCAAAATTAGGGGCACGTATTGCTTTGTGGTGAGTAGGGCACCGATTGCATAAGGCAGTAGATGCGGCCGCCGCGCCGCGGCATAGATAACGAACACGACGCCGAGCAATACGAGCGGCTCGATCCAGCCGAACTGCAAGACGTGAAGTCCTTTCGGACTCGTAATCAGTACTGCCGTCGCCAACGTCGCGATGCGACGCGAGTTTGAGTTCGTAACGAGCGCGAACATGAGCAGCACGACCCCTACGAGTGAGACCGCGGACGCCCACCGCACATCACCGAGCGCGGCGCGAGCCCCGGTCACCGCGACCAATGAAGCGACTGGATACGGATACCCGAAATTCAACACCGCACCATCGGTGAGGCTCTCGTCGTAATACTCGCCTTTGCCTTTGTAGACATCGGGATATTGCACAACGGCAGGATCGTAGGGATTGTCGAGGTTGACAACCGCGGTGGCGGACCGTTCTTGAAATATCAACACGTCGATCGTGGGCGCGGGTCCGCGAAAAATCCATGCGCTCATCGCAAGCACGGACGCCGCCACCAGCGCAATCCCGACTCGGCGACCGACGACTCCGCGAGCAGCGGTGAGCGCTAAGAACCCAAGCACCGGCAACAGCAGCCATCGTGACGGAAAGAGCACACCCCTTCGTCCAAGAAAGTAGAAGTCGTGCTGCGAAACTCCGTCCACTATCTGCCAACCGATCAGCACGACTACAGCAACACAGGCGGCGCGATCGCTACCAACTGGCAGCCGAGTAACGACCGATCCAAATACTGCAGTCGCGGCCAATGCGATTGCGACGGTGAGTTGAAGTATCGAACCGGTTTGGTACACCGGACCAGTGGCCTCGAGCGCGACCCCGACGAGGGCCGCGCTTATCAACAACATGCACGCGCGAACCGTATGGGCGTCAGCGTGCGGTGCGGTCACCTCAGTGCTGCTTGACCAGCGAACCGTCGGTCAGCATCACCTGGGGATGAAAATCTGGACTCCGCTGATAGAACCTCGGGTGGTAGTACGGATCGTCATGCAGCACCGAACGCCATTGGTCTTGAATCAGCGCAATTTCGGCCGGACTAACCGACGCCTCACGCGTAGCCGACTCGTAGTGAAGGAGCTCAGCGCCAGGGCTGTACACGCTGCGCAAGCCTGCTGCGTGAATTTTGAGGCAAAAGTCGACGTCGTTGTAATTCACCGGATACGAAATGCTGAAACCACCTACTTGCTCAAACGCTGCTCGCGGAATCATCACGCAAGCGGCCGTCACAGCAATGTAATTGCATACAGCATGTGCGTTGGAGAAATAGCCACCATACAGAGAAGGAAATCCCCGATAGGAATGCGATGGCAGACCCCCATGCATCACAACTCCAACATGTTGCAGGCGCAAGTCGTTGAAGTACAGCTTGGCTCCCACGGCTCCGACGCCCGTTTGTGACGCGTACATCAGCAACGACTCGATCCAATGCGATGTCCCGTGAAGCTTCGGCCAGCCGTCGCGCCATCCGTTGGGCAGGACCTCTATGTCGTCGTTCAGGAGAAGTACGTAGTCACCTGAGCTGCGAACGAATCCAGCATTGATCTTGTCTGAGAAATTGAACGCGGCCGAATAGTCAACGATTCGAAGTGTGGAGCCACCTATGTCTTTGAGTTCTTGTCGAGTCGCGGCCGATACCGATGCGTCTGCCACAACAATGACTTCGAAATTCCTATAGGTAGAACGGTCGTAGACGCTACGAATTGCATTTGTCACTAAAACCGTCGGCTCGCCGCGAAGCAACTGAGAACTGCCGGCGGTCGGCACGACGATACTGACAAGCGGGTGTTCGGACAACGCAGGGTCCACACGCAGAATTCCCGGGACGGAGGATTCGCACGCCGTTCCGGGAAATTGAGTACGTGCGAAATGCTCATTGACCGCGCGTTCGGCCGCTGCGACTGCGTAGGGTTTCGCATCGACAGACGTCGCAGCTGAATTCGGTACTGCGCGCCAGTGGTAACACGTTTCACGAACATGCGTAACGCGCCGCGCTCGTTCGGTCACACGGAGCACCAAATCCCAGTCTTGCGATCCTTCAAAGCCCTCCCGAAAGCCACCAACGTCGGCGACAAGCACGCGACGCAACACGCTGAGATGACATGTGTACATCTGTGAATGCAGCCGCTCGGGCGACCAGTCAGGTTTAAGAAATAGGTCGAAATGGTTGTTCACTTCATCGATTTTGTCTTCGTCGGTATACAGATAGTCGCTATCGGGAGCACGGGTGATCGCCAGAGATACTTGTGCCAACGCATCCTGTGCCAATTCATCATCGTGGTCGAGCAACGCCACAAACTCGCCGCTCGCAAGATTGAGCGCATCATTGCTAGCCACAACAATTCCGCCTGATTCGGCGCGAAGCAGCAGCCGCACTTGTCGATACTTCGCTGCGTGGGCCTCAAGGATCGCTTTGACGTAGCCAGCGGTTGAGCCATCATCAACAATGCAGTGTTCCCAATCCCCACAAGATTGTTCGGCCACCGAAGTAAGCATCGAACGCAGCGCATTTTCGGGCGGGTTATGGACGGGAGTAATTATGGAAAACAGTGGTCCTGACATCAACGGCCTCGCGCTCGTCGAATGGGACCCGCGAGCTTGGATACGAGCTTCCACAGCCGAGAATTCCGCATGAGTTCAAGCTCGCGGACTGCATCTTGTCGACTCCCAGCAAGACTGGCGAGGCGATCACGTTCGCCCATCGCTTCTCCGACTCGAACCTCAAGTGATGCGACTCGGTCGCGGCTGACGAGTACGGCATTGCGAGCCTCAGCAAGCGCCTCGGCGAACTGACTCTCGGCAAGATCGTGGGCGAGCCGGGCCTCCGCAAGGTCGTGAGATTCAGCAACACTCAGGCGGCGTTGAAAGTCGAGCACCGAGCTTCGAAGCTGCTGATTCTCAGTACGCACCGTCCACAGGGAGCGTTCGTAGTTGCGAACGATGTCAACAATGTTGCCTCCGCTGCGACGATAGACCGCTGCCCACGGAGTGAGGTACGAAGCATCATGATCGACGTCACGAAAAAAACCTCGTTCAGCAAACAGAGCTGACCATTGTTCGGGAGTCTTGACGTTGATGTGAGTCGCCTCCGCATAATCATGCGGAGACGAAGAAAACAGAATCGTGTCGGTTACGGCACACAAGTTGTCGAGTGCCCGAATGGCATCCGCTTCGGGAATGTGCTCGATTACCTCGACAGTGACGACGAGGTCATAACGCCCTTCGAGTGGCTCTGCGAGCGAAGCGACGCTAACCCGGTCGCGCACGGCATCGGGCGCCTGACTAATCGCGTATTCCGAGATATCGATTCCTCTGACATCCATACCTTGCAGAAAGAGTTGCTCGACAAGTAGTCCCATAGCGCAGCCCGCATCGAGCACAGTCTGAGGTCCCAACTTGCGCGAGATGCTGCGCGCGATCGCCTCAAAAAAGGTCATCCAATGTTGATTGCGCTCATACGGAATCCCGCAATCGTGCGCGTAGTAGTACTCGTCGTACAGCGAAGAAACTGCTGGGCCGCCCGATCCAGGCATGGCCGAGCCGGAATCGGTAGTGGAAAGAATATTTTGGTCGGACACGATCGGACTATACCGGCGCGTCACACGCGGAGCGTGTGATGCCATCGCTGACGGCTAGGGCATTTGCCAATGACCTTGCAGGTCGATCAGGCCGTAGCGCTCGTCACTCGACCCAGGTTGCACATGCAAACTGAAAGCCTGAACCATGAGATCAAAGGTATGAAGCATCGTCGAGTCAACGATCGCCACCCCTATTCGCCAGTTGCCAGGCATGAGCGCAAGGCGGTCGATGACGAAATCGACGTAGCTCGCGCCGGTGATAGTTCCAAGGCCGACTTTGCCGAATCGCGTGTTTGGTCCAGCAATATGGGCACCACTTTCATGGCGAAACTCCAAGCCGACGACTGGGTCATGAATTGTTTCAGTCGCCGTAAAGTGCACGCGGACTGTCAACGCCTCTCCGGTCTCGGCGACTGGTCGCGGGGCACCATGCACATCGAGAAATTCAATGTCGTCCACGCGCGCTTCACCGGTACCTCGCCGCGACGCATCGTTGTGCACCGAATCATGCACTTCGTTGTGATGCTCAAGGTCGTCTTCCACGATGCGGTGCGCCTCTTGCTCATTCACTCGACTCATATAGCTATGGATCATGTCGGCCGCTGGCCCGATGCCTTGCACGACTCCGTGGTCAAGCCACGCGACCTGTTCGCACATCGACTCGATCACCGAAGACCCATGCGAGACCATCACGATCGTAACTCCCTCTCGCCGCAATCGGTAGAGATGCTCAAAGCAGCGACGCTGAAATGACTCATCGCCCACTGCAATCACCTCATCGATGAGCAAGATATCCGGATTCACATGTACTGCCACAGAAAAGCCGAGGCGCACGTACATGCCGCTTGAGTAGATCTTGACCGGGGAGTCGATGAATTCTTCCATCTCGGCGAATTGGATGATGTCGTCGATAACAGAATTGACCTCACGCCGTTTCAAGCCGAGGATAGAACCGTTCAGATAAACATTTTCGCGTCCGGTCAGTTCCGGATGAAATCCTGCGCCCAATTCGAGTAGGGCAGAGATGCGTCCCGTCGTGGTGATCGAGCCCGAAGTGGGCTTGTGAATTCCCGCGATCATTCGCAGGAGCGTCGACTTGCCTGATCCGTTGTGCCCGATTAGGCCATAGGTCGTGCCGGATTCAATCTGCAACGAAGCATCGCGAACCGCCCAGAAGTCTTTGTGACCAGGCCCGTTCTTGCGCCGATACGTGAGCGCCTCTTTTAACGACGAGGGCCGTTCTTGATAAAGCCGAAACCGTTTCGAAACAGCTTCGACTCGAATGACGACGTCCGCAGGCCCACGGGCGGGCTCCTGAGATAGCGAATCCAGCGCGCTCACAATGCTTCGCTCACACTGTCACCAAAGTTGCGAAAAATCGCCCAGCCGACCGCGAATGTCACGACCGAAATACCAACCAGGTAGCCGAATCGCCCGAATGACGGCCATTGCAACCGGTACACCGAGTCTCGTAGCGCTTCAACAAATTGGTGGATCGGATTTGCCTGCACGACATTGCGAATCCACTGCGGTCTGTCGTCGAGCAGTTTCACATCCCAAATGATCGGCGTCGAATAGAAAAGCAAGTTCATCAACACCGCGATGAGATACGCGACGTCGCGGAGGTACACATTCCCAACACTCAAGGCCAGGCCGATCCCAAATGCGAAAATGCCGATCAGCACGACAATGACCGGCACCAATATCATGGTCCATCCAGCATTGCCGACGATAGCCATGATTGCGACAAGAATCGTCGCCTCGATGCAAGCCTGACTCATCGCGACTAGCAGGTTCGCAGCGGGTGCACACTCTGCGGGAAAGTAGACCTTCTTCAACAGCGGTCCGGCGCCGATGAGCGAACCCATCGAGCCATTCACGACGGCACTAAAGAAATTCCAGACCACGAGCCCTGCAAATAGGAACATGGCGAAATTGCGAAACTCACCATTGCCAGCCAATTCGGGTTGCTGTTTGAACAACACCCCGAAAACAATCGCGTACGTTGCCAATGTCGCGGCAGGATTCACCAACGACCAAGCCCATCCCAAAACACTGCGCTTGTATCTCGCTTTCAGCTCACGCTGCGCGAGATTGCCGATCAGCCCTCGGTAGGTCCAAAGATCGTTGACGAGCGACACGGCTCCGGCAGTTGTTTTGGCGCCGCCAACACGGCGCTACGAATACGCGAGATTTCGACTATAGCGGCCAGTCGCAATGCCGCTCGGGATGTCTGGCCGACGCCAATTCGCAGGCCGTTTGACCACTTCGCGTTGCAAGCGGGCTTTAGAATCCCGCCATGGTTGGCTCAATGGTGAGTTCCTTGGGCCGTCGGTTCGCACGATGGGCTCCGCCAGCGATTTGGAGCGTCGTATGCATGCACCTCGCACTGCTCACGCTGTATTCGTTTGCGATGCCCGCGTTTCGCTCGCCGGACGAACCGAACCATATCGACGTCGTGAGATTGCTTGCCCACGGTGATGCATATCCAGCATTCGATGGACGTCAAACAGATCCGCAAGTGTTGGCCGCCCGCGACGACATGACGTTTGCTAGGAAATCGCGCAACCTTGCACGGGGCTCGGCGAAACCGCGGATGCTGCGACCCAGTTTTGATGACCTCACTCCGACGCAAGCAATCGAGCTCAATCAGCTCGTGCAGCATCCACCGCTGTACTACGCATCGCTCGCCGCAGAGTTCCGATTGGCCAACGCGCTCCTTCCCGGCGAACCGTTCCGTGCTTACGACCGCGAGGTCGGTGCACTTCGCCTCCTGTCCGCATTGTGGCTTGCCCCGCTACCACTCATCGTTTGGAGGACTTCCAAGCGCTTCGGTTTCAGTGACTCAACGTCGCTCGTATCCTCGCTGATCGTGTTGAGCATTCCTCAACTGCAACATCTCGGAAGCTCGGTCAACAATGACACCTTGTTTATCGCCGTGAGTGGATGCATCACGCTGGCAATCGCGCGGATTCTCCGCGGGCCGCCATCGCGCAACGTGGTTGCCGCTACAGGTGCGCTCATTGGGCTGGCGTTATTCATCAAGGCGTTTGCGTTCGTCTATCCGTTGTGGCTCATTGCAGCTTTGATCATTTCGGCGCGTCGTCATGGCAAGCGCTTCGACTACATCGGTGGGGCCATGGCGTGTGTGCTGGCTCTAGCTGCCGGCGGGTGGTGGTGGATCCGAAACCTGATTCGCTATGGCGAGCTGGCCCCGTCTGTCGAGACGTCGAACCGTTTGCAGGAAGTCCCAAATTTTGATCCCGCGTGGACGGTCTGGATCAAGGAGGCGATCCTCGGCGTTGGCAAGAGATTCTTCGGTAATTTCGGCTGGTATGACGTTTGGATCCCGTACCGAGTGATGATTTTGAACTGGATCGTGATTGCAATTGTTGTTGGGATCGCGCTTTTCGCTCCCCGGCGCCCCGTCGTTCACCAACTCTCAATGAGCCACGCGTCTGAGCCAGCTACGACACCGAACCCGGCGGCGCGGCGAAATACATCTCGCGTCGATGCGGCAATGATGTTCGCCCCTTTCGTTTTGCTCGCGCTATTCCTTGGGTTCAACGCCGCTCGGCTCTACGCCCGGTCAGGAGTGTTCGCGCTGCTGCAGGGCCGCTATCTCTTCGGAAGCATCGTAGGACTTTGCGTCGTTGCTGGTATCGCCTGCAACGTTGTGTCGGCGCGAGCACCTGCGATCCTTGTGATCGGCCCTGTGGTCGCTTTGCTCGGTGCGGTCGCCATGCAGGTACTCGCGTTTCGGGCAATCCTCGGCTTCTATTGGGGCGAGCCGGGAAGTTCGACGGTCGAACAACTCCAGGCCATGTTTGCCTGGAGCCCATGGCCACGATCGTTTACAATCGCCGTCGTAGCCGTGGCCATGGCAGCGGCGACGTGGATGACAATTTGTATCGCGCGCGTCAGTCGATTCGCCGGTTCGCTTCAACCTGCGAAATGACTATGACCGCGCGCATGGATCGCTGCTCACGCGGCGATCCGAGGCCAGGGAGTTTCACGTTCTGCTGCCAACGCCACATCGAACAGGAGCGCATCGCAGTGATGACGGCCCAATACCTGCATCCCCAACGGCAAGCCATCAATGAACCCAGACGGAATTGAAATCGCGGGGTTGCCGTAGATATTGGAAATGATCGTCAGCCCGCCCATATTGACCAAATCAGGGAAACGTGCCGCGACAGTTTCGATCATCGCGTTCGGCAGGCGCGGAAATATTCCGCCGAGCACACGCGCGACACCCAAGGCCCCCCGAAGCCCAACTTGGGCGGCTCCGTTCGATTTCGCCCACGTAATGAAGTTGGATTCCGTACTACTCATCGTTGCTTCGGCCGCGAAGGCCGGCCCCGGATTCGTTGCCGATATCACAAGGTCGACCTCATTAAACGCTGCTGCCATCACTTCGTTGGCATGCACGCGTTGTTGTTCTGCGACTGCAGCAAGATTGAGGTTGTACAGCGACTGTGATAATCGCATTCCGATTGCGACCTCATCGGTAAGTTCCGAAGCACATCGGGGCCACAACGGGCCCAATTCGGCGAGCAATGTCGCGAGGTTTCCCATCATCCACTGCGCGGCGAGGTTCGGGGTTTCGATCTTCATCTCGACGAGTTGCATTCCCGAAGATTTCGCCAACCGCTCCGCTGCGTCCCGGAGGTGCTGTTCAACTCCTGAATCGAGAGTAACCCCGCCCAAATTGGGAATGATCGCCACCTTGAGACCGCGAAGTTCATGCGACCCAAGAGCTCGCTCCCATCCATCAACCTTCGGAAGCGAAGACGGATCATGCACATCGGGCCCGGCACACACATCGAAATATCGCGCCGCGTCGCGCACTGATCGAGCAAGACATCCGACCGCGATCGTGCCAGGACGAAAAAACGCGCCTGGCCCGCGCGGAATTCTCCCGTACGTTCCCTTCATGCCAACTAAGCCGGTGTACCCAGCGGGACTCCGGATCGATCCGCCGCCATCGCCACCCGTAGCGAGTGGTACCAACCCGCCAACAACCGCGGCCGCGCTGCCACCCGAAGATCCACCCACGGTCTTTCCGTGCTGCCAAGGGTTATGCGTGACGCCGTTGAGCTTCGTCACACTCACGTTGAGGCCGCCAAACTCGCTTGCAGTAGTAAGCCCCACCGGCACAGCGCCGCCGAGGCCTTCCAGTCGGCCAACTGCCGTGCTAGTGAATCCAGCGAGGCGATCGCGATACACGAGAGAGGCTCCGGTGTCGGGCCAGCCTTTGCGATGGTCAAGTTCTTTGATGCCGACGGGTACGCCACCGAACGGAAGAGTTACATCAGCCTCGGAAGCTGCGGCCAATGCGTGTTCGGCATCCACAAACGAAAAGGCATTGAGTGCGCTGGAGTCGATCGCGGCCAAGGTGGCCTCGGCTTCTTCTCGCGGCGACCGACGGCCACTTCGAAATTCCTCAACGAGCGAAACCGCATCTTCGGCCCAGGGTGCATCTGTCATGCTCCGATCCTCGCATAAGTGCCAGAAGCCGCGCCGTTTGTTACGCTGAGATATGACTATTCCTCCCAAATCCGACACGGTTCGTCGTACTCGTCGACAAGCGGTCGCCGTGTTTGTCCTTGCAGCGACGCTGGCGTTGGTGGTTCCGGTGCCCGCCGCGGCGCCGGCTGTTGCGGATGACTCCAGCGCAATGCACCCAATTGTGGCTGTGCCCCAAGACATGTGGAACCAGCGACGAGTCCTCAACGTGGCACACGCTGGAGGCGATCTCGAGGCCCCCCATTCCACGCTCTTCGCAATGAAGGAGGCGGTGAAAAACGGTACCGACGTACTCGAAATGGATGTGCGCTTCAGCGCTGATGGCGTCTTAATGGTCCACCACGATGACACGGTGGATCGAACGACCAACAACACTGGCAACGTCTCGAATTTCACGGCAGCTGAACTTCAGGCAATGGACAACGGGTACTGGTTCTACCCCGACTGTTGGAGTTGTCATTCCCAGCCCGCCGGCGACTACGTCTACCGCGGCATCCGCACCGGTTCTGTACCTGCCCCAACCGGCTACACCGCGAACGATTTTGGTATCGCTACGTTGGCGGAGGTTGCCGAGGCATTCCCAGGGCGAACACTTGATGTGGAGATCAAAGCGGCACCAAATGCCTACGAGGTGGCCGCCGAATTAGCAACGTTTATCGCCGCGAATGGGCCGGTGGATCGGTACCTCGTCGCGTCGTTCGACGACGCATTGACCGACTATTTCAAAACCCTCGCGCCTTCGGTGTCAACGAGTCCTGGCCAATCAACGATGATCGATTGGTTCGTAAATCGCGGCCCAATGCCAGCCCATCGGGTGCTCCAAGTGCCTCCGACCTTTGGTGGTATCACAGTAGTGACGCAGCAGTTCGTCGACGATGCCCACGCGAACGGTCTCGCGGTTTGGGTGTGGTTCAACGGCAACGAAGAGGAAAACCCTGCGATGTGGCAAAGCCTCATCGACATGGGAGTGGATGCACTGCTCAACAGCAAACCGAGACAAGCAGAGGCGGTCATCGAGGCCAATTCAGCGGTCTTTAGATCAACGCCGACCATCGCCACACATGGTTCTGCGTCCGCCGGCTCCGCCAAGGTCGGCTACACGTGCGATCCTGCTCATGTCGCGCTCTGCGAGTCGCTCGTTGTGGTGGTCGCGAAGAATGCGGGAGGTCGATACGAGATCGTCGGTACCGGGTGGGTGTCAGCGCACCGTGGCAGCACCGCCACCGCCAACCTCACCCTCACTCGCTTCGGTCGCAGAGAATTGCGCAACGGGCCACTCCAAGGTATCGCTGTTGCATGGCGAGCGAACAGCGATACTGAACATGATGTCGCCGCCATCGGTCTATCCATTCCATAGCCAACACAGCTCAACACTGAGCGCGCCCACATGACTCGCGACATTTCCCCATTGATGCGGCGCGTTGCAACCGACGAATTCGCGGCTCCCCAACACACCCTTGCCGACGCACGCGCCATGGCAACAACAGCTGCATCTCTTGATCGCCTTGCCCAACACGCCACCTCCGAGCCCCTCACCGTTCTCCACGATCGACGCGCAACTGCAGCTGCGCTTCGAGCGCTCAACGAGGCATGGGACGAGACCTATTTCGATGTACCAGCCGAGGCGACATTCGATACCGAAGCAGCAGAAGCGGCATTCGGCGGGTCGGATCCACTGATCGATGTACAGACCCATCTCGTCGATGCGCACAAGTTTCATGGTGAGCTGGCAAAGCCTCTGTCTGGCTTTTTACACACTGTTGACCCTCAACGATGGGAAGGCAAACTCGATAGTGCGCTCCTCGACGCGGCGGCCTGGGCAGCAACAGTGTTCGGTACCAGCGAAACTTCGATCGCTGTACTCACTTCAACGCCAGGCGTGCGCAACGGCAACGTGTTGCACAACGGTCAAATCGCGGCCGTGCGTGAAGTAATGGACCGCTACGCAGGAAGCGGACGCTTGCTGTCGCACACAATCGTGCATCCGAACATCGACGGCGAACTCGCAGAGATGGCGCAGTATGCCGAGACGCTGCGCCCGAATGGTTGGAAGTGCTACACGCTGTACGGACCACCTACACGATCTTGCCCTAAGGGGGGTTGGTTCCTCGATGACCCCGATGTTGGTTTTCCGTTTCTTGATGCCGTTCGCGCATTGGGACCAAAGCTGGTTGCGACCCACAAGGGGCTCGGCGGGCCAATCCCGAATGCACGTGTGCAAGCGGCATCGCCGCGCGACATCGGGCCAGCGGCAGCCGCCTATCCCGACATCACATTCCTGGTGTATCACTCTGGATACGAGATCAACCCCGACGGATACGAAAGCGCGTACGCCGGCAACGATGATGGCGTCGATCGACTCATTACCAGTTTGCGTAACTCGAATATCCCTTGCAATAGCAACGTGTACGCCGAACTTGGATCGACTTGGTTCTTGATGTTGCGCCGACCACGTGAGGCCGCGCACGTGATGGGAAAGCTGCTCAACAGCGTTGGCTCACAACGCATCATTTGGGGGACTGATTCGATCTGGTACGGATCTCCTCAACCGCTCATCGATGCATTCCGCGCTTTCGTCATACCGGATCGCATGCAGGAAGAATTTGGATACCCTGCGATCAGCGCTGCGATGAAAGAGCAGATGTTGAGTGCGAATGCGCAGCGCGTATATTCGATCGACGACGCAACGATGCGCGCCGCGGGCCGCGACCGCGATCGTACGTGGATTCCTGAGGCCTCGAGAGCACTGCTAGCCGCAGTTGACCAGGCGCGATAGACGACGCCGACAAACCGCTGCTAACTACGCCGCAGCCAGCGCAGTCGTGATCGACTGCAGTAACGCATCGAAGTCATCGAGAGCGCGAAACTGCGGAAACTCTGCTCGCACATTGTCGGGAGCGTGAAAGAGAAATCCGCAGTGTGCCGCCGAAAGCATCGCGGTGTCGTTGTAAGAATCACCGGCGGCGACCACGCGATAGTTCAATGAGCGAAATGCTTCAACGGCTCGGCGTTTCTGGTCGGGCTGGCGTAGTTGATAGTCCACAAGCACTCCGTTGGCGTCCACGATGAGTCGATGGCACATGATGGTTGGAAACGCCAACTGGCGCATCAACGGTTGCGCAAACTGCTCGAAGGTATCGGAGAGGATGATGACTTGGCTGCGGAGACGCAGCTCATCGAGAAATGCCTTGGCTCCCGCAAGAGGTTCGAGCGTGTCGATCACCGCAGCAATATCTGCCATCTTGAGGTCGTGCTTACGCAGTATCTCAAGTCGGCCGCGCATCAACACGTCGTAGTCAGGCTCGTCACGAGTAGTGCGACGCAGCGCATCGATCCCGGTGCGTTCGGCGAATGCGATCCATATCTCCGGAACGAGCACGCCCTCGAGATCAAGCGTGACGATTGTTTGTTGCGGAATTTGAACTGGTTCGTTTGCCATCTCGGCAGTGTTGTTGACGTCGCAGCACCACATCGAATGCAAGAATTTCCATCGGATCGTTGCCTTTGCGTCCCGCAGAGCGGGAAGGCGTTGATGCAGGGCGGTGATTGCTGCGCGACAACTGCATCGCGACGCTGCACATCCAAAGAAACGCGTCGCAGTTTCGGAGCCCGGGAGTACCTTGTACAGATCATTCCATAACGAACATGGTGAATCGTGCGCACGTCACTTCAACAACTCTTAGCAACTCGAGCGATCGTCCTTGCGGACGGGGCAACCGGTACGAATTACTTCGAAATGGGATTGACATCGGGCGAGCCTCCCGAGTTTTGGAACGTCGATCACCCGCAGCGGGTGCAGTCGTTGCACCAGCGATTCGTCGACGCGGGCGCAGACATTATTTTGACGAATACATTCGGCTGCAACCGCAGTCGCCTTTCGTTGCACAACGCGCAGGACCGCACATTCGAATTGGCCAAGCGAGCCGCGGAACTCGCCGGAGAAGTTGCACTCAACGCGAAACACGGTGTTGTCGTCGCTGGCGCAGTAGGACCCACGGGAGAGCTTTTTACTCCGTTGGGGGAGCTCACGCACGACGCCGCCGTGGCGATATTTCAAGAACAAATTGAAGGTCTCAAGGCCGGTGGAGCCGATGTGGCATGGATCGAAACAATGTCGGCCGCAGAAGAGCTGCAAGCTGCCGCCGAAGCCGCGATCAATTGTGACATGCCGTACGTGGCCACGTGTTCCTTTGATACCGCCGGACGGACGATGATGGGCATGCTCCCCGAGCAATTGGTCGGAGTGTTCGCAACGACGCCCACCGCGCCGCTCGCAGTCGGCGCAAACTGTGGAGTTGGCGCGTCCGACATTTTGGTGACGCTTCTTGCCATGACCGAACATGACTCGACCACGGCCTTTGTTTCGAAGGGCAATTGTGGTGTTCCGCGTTTTGCCGGTGTTGACATTGTGTATTCCGGCACTCCAGATCTCATGGGTGAGTATGCCAAACTCGCAATGGACGCCGGAGCTCGGATTATCGGCGGATGCTGTGGCACCTCACCGATGCACCTCGCATCTATGCGCGTCGCGATCGACGAGTATTCCGCCGGAGAGCGACCGACCTACGACACGATCATCGACGTCATCGGGCCGCTCGCCAATCAGGCTCCGGCCCCCGATGCCGAACCGCGATCTCGACGCCGACGAGCGCACGACTAACCAAACGACAATTGTCATTTCGACTCGTTTGCTTTCAAGGAGTTTCTAGGTGGATGCGGCACGCTTTTCAACATTGTTTGATCTCACCGATCGAGTTGCGATCGTCACAGGAGGCACGCGAGGAATCGGACGCGCTTTGGCAGAAGGGCTCACCCTCGCGGGAGCCAAAGTGGTCATAGCGAGCCGCAAACCCGACGCTTGTCAATCGACCCAGGACGCGCTGAACGCAATGGGCGGCGATGCATTCGGCGTTGCCACGCATTTAGGCGAACCCGCAGACATCGAAGAGTTAGTCGCGAAGGTGGCGGCACGCTTCGGCGCGATCGACATCGTGATCAATAACGCAGCGAATGCGCTGACGCAACCCACTGCGGAAATCACCCAGGATGCGTGGGATAAGTCCTACGCGGTGAATCTTCAAGGTCCGGTGTTTTTGTGCAAGGCCGCGTACCCGTACCTTGTTGCGAGTTCCCATGCTGCGGTGTTGAATGTCATCTCAGTCGGCGCAATTACGTGGGCTCCAGGTATGGCAATGTACTCAGCCGGTAAGGCCGCGCTACTTTCGTTCACTCGAAACATGGCAGCGGAGTGGAGCGGCGTCGGGATCCGGGTCAACGCGCTTGCGCCGGGCACCGTCGACACCGACATGGTGCGCAACAACGGCCCCGAGGCCGCGGCGCGAATGGCCGAGATCAGCTTCATGAAACGCGCCGCGAACGCCGACGAGATGGTTGGTCCTGCGCTGCTACTCGTCTCGGATGCTGGGAGTTTCATCACCGGTCAAATGGTTGTCGCCGACGGGGGATACGCCGTTCCGCGATAAATCAAAACCGTGAGCAATTGCTTCGTTGGTTTCGATTCGATGCGCGGATAGCGTCGGTAACACGCCTTGCGCGCGCTAAACAACGACTATGCCAATACTTGCGGCCAACGGAATCAACATCTACTACGAACAGCGTGGGGAAGGCCCACCCTTACTGTTCTTCAATGGTTCAGGGTCGACGCTGGCCAGTAGTGAATTCTTGGTCGATGTATTCGCGCAACGCTTCACGGTGACCGCCCACGATCAACGGGGCTTGGGCGCTACCGATATACCCTCAGGACCGTATTCGATGCGAGATTACGCCGACGATGCAAACGAGTTGGTCGCAGCAATCGGCATCGACACGTGTGCCGTTGTCGGCATCAGTTTCGGCGGAATGGTCGCACAAGAGTTCGCAATTAGGTACCCGGAACGGGTGTCGCGGCTCGCTCTGCTGTGCACTTCCGCGGGCGGCGATGGGGGAGCGAGCTACCCTCTTCACGAGCTCGCAGATTTGCCGGAATCCGAACGCGCTTCGGTCGCAATGCAATTGCTCGATAGCCGTTTCTGTGACGCATGGTTCGCAAGCCACGCGGGCGATCGGTATCTGATGAAATCGATGACGCAACGCTCGCTCCTTCCCAAGAGTGATGAACAGGCACGCGGCGAACATGAACAAATGCAAGCTCGCGCACATCACGACGTGTACAGCAGGTTGGCGCAGATCGCCACGCCTACCTTCGTCGCAGCAGGACGCTTCGACGGCATCGCACCCCCTGCCAACGCCATAGCCATCGCCAACGAGATTCCGGGCGCGGTACTCAAGCTCTATGACGGTGGCCACGCGTTCTTTGCCCAGGACTCGGCGGCATTTCCCGAAATTCTGAGTTTCCTCGCGGCAACGAGTTGAGCGTGTTCCATGTCGTGTTGGTTGCTCCACAGATTGCGGGTAACACGGGTGCGATCATCCGACTGTGCGCAAACGCGGGCGCCCAACTCCATTTGATCGAGCCGTTAGGTTTTCACTTCGAAGCTGCCGCTCTACGCAGAGCGGGCCTCGATTACCACGATCTCGTCGATACAACTGTGTGGCCCACCATTGCTGCGTGTCAAGGCGCATTAGGAAATCTGCAACGATGGTTTGCTGCGAGTGGCCGTGGCGCCACTCGCTACGACACCGTCGACTTTGCCGTCGGCGACGTGCTCGTCTTCGGGTGTGAGTCCGATGGTCTCTCGGCGGAGGTGCTCGCCGCGTTTGCGCCGACTCACCGCATTGCCATCCCGATGTGGCCTGAGAATCGCAGCATCAATTTGGCCAATGCGGTTTCGATCGTGATGTTCGAGGCTTGGCGCCAACTGGGATTTCCAGGCTCTACCAACCCGTGACCGGACTTCGACCTCCCGACCGTGTAGTTTGCACCTATCGTGCAACAACCAAGGAGACCACGATGATTCGCTTCCGCAACTTGAGTGTCTTGGCAGTCGGCGTGCTGTTCGCCGCTGCATGCGGGTCGTCGTCGCCCACCAAACCGGCACAAGACCCCACGACGACCACGAAGGCCAGCACCGAAACCACGATGGATCCGGATATGGACCACAGTGGTGGCAATGAGCACGGCCACGAAGACGGCGAACACGACGAGAAAGAGGGTAAAGCTCGGCCTCTGGCGCTGTTACCCGATGGCACCATCGATCCTGACAAAATCGACCTCAGTGGCACGCAGGGCGTGACGGCCGAGGAGCAAGCCAGGGCCGAGGCGCTCGTACGGGAGAGTGTGCTGAAGCTGCCGAAGTGGAAGAACTACGACGACGCAATCGCTGACGGGTTCAAATCGATCGGTGACGACATTACGGGCGAAGAACACGTCATTCGATACGACTGGATCGAAGACGACGTGATTCTCGACCCCACCCAACCCGAATCCTTGGTCTACAGCGTGAAGCGCGCGGATGACGGCACCGTCACCAAGACCCTTGAAGCAGCAATGTATTTGCTGCCTTCGAAGTACACACTCGAGAACCCGCCGGAGGTCGGCGGCAAATTGATGCAGTACCACATCCACAACAACCTGTGCTTCACCGTCGAAGACGCTCCGAAGGTGCGCGGGATCACCAACGAAAAAGGCGAATGTGCGCCACCGTTGGTGAAAGGCAACGAAAACTCGATGATCCACGTTTGGATTCGCAGCAATGAATGTGGCCCGTTCGCTGCGCTCGAGAGTGTCATTGCCGCCGGGCAGACCAAGTCTGGGGTCCGGGATTGCGATAAAGAACATGGCTCTCACTAAGACGTGTGCAGTCGCTGAGTGAGGGATGGCCATTACTCTTTGCGGCGAACCGATAACCTCCGGCCCAATGCAGACCAGCCCCCTCCCTCAGTTTTATGGCGCGACCGATCCCGGAGCTTCGTTTTTCGCTCTCATGCGGCGAACGTCTCCCGACATCACGCCGTTGCCGCTCGTCGACAGCATTCCGTTTGACGTAGCCCATGCCACCACGATTGTGGCGATACGGTGCGCCACCGGCGTGGTGATGGCGGGTGACCGCCGGGCGACTGCCGGTCACGCGATCGCGGGTCGCAGAATGGAAAAAGTTGCGCCCGCCGACGAATGGAGCGGCGTTGCGATCGCAGGTGCCGCGGGCATGGCAGTTGAGATGGTGCGACTCTTCCAGACGCAGCTCGAGCACTACGAAAAGGTGCAGGGCGACGCCTTGAGTCTCGAAGGCAAAGCGAATCAGCTTGCCCAAATGGTACGAGCAAACCTCGGGATGGCGATGCAGGGCTTCGTTGTAGTTCCGCTGTTTGCTGGCTACGACACGCGCCGCGACAGTGGGCGCGTATTCACCTTCGACGCCACTGGTGGTCGCTACGAAGAACTCGACTATGCGACGAGCGGTTCCGGTTCTGTGCACGCTCGCAACTGGATCAAAGCCTCCTGGTACGAGACAATCAGCACCGATGAAGCTGTCGATCTCGCGATTCGGTCGCTGTTTGCCGCGGCCGACGAAGATGCCGCAACCGGCGGCCCCGATCTGGTGCGGCGTATCTACCCTACGGTAGCGGTCATTGATGCGAAGGGGTATCAAGCGCTCAGCGACGACGCGATCGAAGAACGAGCCCAAGCGTTGTTATCCGGCCCCGAACGCGGCGCCAACGCACCTGGAGGTGCGGCGAAATGAGCATGCCGTTCTACGTTTCCCCCGAACAAGTCATGAAAGACCGTGCGGAATACGCACGCAAAAACATTGCTCGTGGGCGTGATCTGGTTGCGTTGGAGTGCGCGATTGGCGTCGTGGTGGTAGCGGACAACGCGTCACGCACCCTTTCCAAAATCTCGGAAATTTACGACCGCATTGCGTTCGCGGCAGTGGGGAAGTACAACGAGTTTCAGATGCTGAAGGTCGCCGGTATCCGCCACGCCGACATGAAGGGATATTCGTACTCCCGAGAAGATGTGTCTGCTCGCGAACTCGCGTATGCGTACGCTCAGACGTTGGGCAACGTGTTTACCCATGAAATGAAACCGTACGAAGTCGAACTGCTCGTCGCCGAAGTGAGCGAGACTCCCGACGGCAACAACGAGCTTTATCATGTGTTCTACGACGGCGTTGTGATCGATGAACAGAACTTTTCAGTCCTCGGCGGCCATGCCGAATCGATTACCGAACTCCTCAAAGAAAAATACTCACCCGGTCTCAGCCTTGGCGACGCGATCAAACTCGGTGCGTTAGTGCTGGGCAATGGTGAGGCTGCCCTCGGTATTGATCGTCTCGAAGTATCGGCACTCGATCGCGAACGGGGCCGCCGCACATTTCGCCGAATCAAAGGTGATGAACTCGAAGGCTTCCTCGGCGCATAGCCCGACTCGCGTGCCGAGGCATCACAACACCAGATGTGCGAGTGGTGAACACGCAACGACGAGCAGCACTGCCGCGGTTGCTCGCAGGTGCCACTTTGCAGGGTGCTGTTGATTTCGGAACCGCTCTTCGGGGGTTTCGTCAAGGGCTTCATCGATGGCGGTCACCAACAACACGTAACTCGCCTCGTCAAGTTGATCGACGGGCACAAACACCTCAACTTCTGCCATTTCACCCACAGTGAGACGATAGGGGTTGCCAACCGCACCACGAAGCTGCACATCGAAACCTTCGTCGATGAGCCGAGCCCTGAGCACCTCAGCGCGAAATTCCCCGGTCACAGTCGTGAGCCGCGCTAGCGCGATGTAGAAGGTGTCAGGCACACTCGTATTCTGGTCTGAGACCATCCGCCGATGCCAATGATTGCCGATCGAAGATACGAGCACGGCCCTACACTGCGGCACCGTTACCGCTGGAGGTTTGGTGGATCGTCGAATCTTCGGACTCGAGAATGAATACGGCGTCACGTGCACCCTGCGCGGGCAGCGCCGCCTCAGCCCCGACGAGGTAGCGCGTTACCTGTTTCGACGCGTCGTGAGCTGGGGCCGCTCAAGCAACGTCTTTTTGGAAAACGGCGCTCGACTGTATCTCGATGTCGGTAGCCATCCGGAGTACGCGACCCCCGAGTGCGATTCGCTCCGCGACCTTGTGATCCATGACAAAGCTGGTGAGCGAATCCTCGAAAGTCTCGTACAAAGCGCAGAACAACGCCTCGCAGAAGAAGGCATCCGCGGCGAGGTCTACCTCTTCAAGAACAACACCGATTCTGCTGGCAATAGCTACGGCTGCCACGAGAACTACCTCGTCGAGCGCGACAACGACTTCTCAAAATCCACCGATGTGCTCATTCCGTTTCTCGTAAGCCGCCAGATTTACGCGGGCGCAGGCAAGGTGCTCCAGACTGCACGCGGCGCGATGTACTGCATTGCCCAAAGATCAGAACACATTTGGGAGGGTGTTTCGTCGGCGACCACAAGATCGCGACCGATCATCAACACTCGCGACGAGCCCCATGCCGATGCCGAGCGATTCCGCCGCCTGCATGTGATCGTCGGCGATTCAAACATGAGCGAATACTCCACCTATTTGAAATGTGGAGCAGCTTCGCTCGTATTGCGCATGCTCGAGGAGGACGCGGCGCCGTGGAGAGACCTCACGCTCGAAAATCCGATCCGAGCGATTCGCGAAATCAGCCATGACCCCACGTGCCGTCGCAAGGTGCGCCTTGCCAACGGACGCGAACTCTCGGCTTTTGAAATCCAATCCGAGTACCTGACGCGTGCCTTGCGGTTTGCGAAACGCCGCGGCTTTACCGAACAAGAACAGCTTGCGCTCGACATGTGGGAACACGTGATGACTGCCATCGAATCCGACCCATTGAAACTCACCACCGAAGTGGACTGGGTCATGAAGTACCACCTCATCGAACAGTACCGAGCCAAGCATGACCTCACCCTGGCGAGCCCACGGGTATCGCTCGTGGATCTTGCCTATCACGACATCACAAAGTCTCGTTCGTTGTATTCGATGATGGAACGTCGCGGTTTGGTCGAACGCATGGTGACCGATGCCGAGATCACCACTGCGATGGACACTCCGCCACAAACCACTCGAGCGCGGCTTCGAGGAGCCTTTATCCAGCGCGCCAAAGAACGTAAACGCGACTACACCGTCGACTGGGTGCATCTGAAACTCAACGATCAAGCCCAACGCACGGTGCTGTGCAAAGACCCATTCAAGAGCCGCGACGAACGAGTAGAGCGACTGATCGCCAGCCTCTAGCCCAGGGTTGGCGCGTTTGTGTACCGCCCACGGTCGACTTTCGCGCCATCGGTGGTTAGCGGCGGTGCACAGGGAGTTAGCTTCGCTGCATGCCGTCGTTTCGTAGTGGGGTCGTGACTGAGATCCTGCTCACCAGGCCAGGGTTGCAAAGAATGCGCGTCGATCTTGATGGCGCGAATGCGTTGGCCTATGCGCTGACTGACGTCACCGGTTTCATTTCGACTGGGGATCGCGTCGTCATGAACACCACCGCTGTTGAACTCGGCTTGGGAACCGGCGGATGGCATGTCGTCCACTGGAATCTCAGTATCGATCACTTGGTGCAACCCGGCCCTGGCCACATCATGAAGGCTCGCTATACCAGTGTGCAATCCGACGTCGGCAGCGCCGAAGAGTTGCATAGCGGAGCGCTCGCACGTCACGTTGTTCTCGCAGGGCTGCCCGTTGTCGTCGCGGTACTCCATAGTCAGGTGGCGGGGATTGTCGCAGCCGCACGCTCGCTCGCCCCGGGCGCGTGCATCGCGTACATCATGTCCGATGGCGCCGCCCTTCCAATTGCAATATCGGATCTCGTTTGCGACCTTGGCGACCTCGGCTGGATCGACAGCACGATTACCGCTGGAAACGCGTTCGGCGGGACGTACGAAGCCGTCAACGTTTGGTCGGCGCTCGCGATTGCCCGCAACGTTGTACAAGCCGATCTTGTGGTGGTCGCGCCGGGACCGGGGGTTGTCGGTACCGGAACTCTGCTGGGCACAAGCAGTGTGGACATGGGCAGCCAACTCGATGCGGCCGGGGCCCTCGGCGGCAACGCCATTGCGACTGTGCGGGCGAGCGGTGCCGATGCACGGCCTCGCCACCAAGGTTTGTCGCACCATTGTGTAACGGCATTGACGCTGATCACGCAACGCCGATGCACCGTCGCCGTCGCAGCGGGCGACTCCGGTAACGCGGTACGAGTCGAATGCGAGACCGCGGGAATTGCCGCCAAACACGACATTGTGACAGTTGAGATTCCCGACATCATCGATGTGTTCACCCGTGCTGGCCTCACGATCGCGTCGATGGGACGTCCGGCAGCCGAAGATCGCATGTTGTTCGAGTGCGCCGCTGCCGCCGGGGCGTTGGCCGCACAACACATTCTCTAGAATCACTTCATGGCCGACGGGGTAAGCAAAGTTGAGCGAGTTCTCAATGTGCTCGCCATCTTGCTCGACACCAGCCGCTTTCTCTCCCGCGCCGAAATTACGTCTTCGGTCGTGGGGTATCCCGAGAGCGACGTGGCGTGTCGCAGGACGTTCGAACGCGACAAGGAAACCCTGCGCGCCATGGGCGTGCCGATCATCACCCAACCGCTCGCCGACGGCGTCGACACTGGTTACCGGGTGCGACCGAGCGATTACTTCCTCGCAGATCTGCATCTCTCCGACGACGAAGCCGCTGCACTCCAACTCGCGGTGAGCGCCGTCGCCCTTGATTCCCATGCGGGAGCAGGAGCCCTGCTCAAGCTCAGCGGAACACAAACCACGTCAGCTCCGCTTATCGCCGCGCTCCCTACCGCTCCCGCGCTCGCGGTGGTCTTCGACGCCATCCGCCAACGGGCCGAACTGAAATTCAGTTATCGCAATAAGTCCCGTCAAGTGCACCCGTGGGCACTGAGGTCGGAGCGCGGGCGTTGGTACCTCATCGCATTCGATCCTGCCGTTGGCGAACGGCGTACGTATCGAGCGGATCGCATCGATGACGTTCCCACCGTGCTGAACCCCGGCACTGTCGACATTCCCGCCGAAGGTACCTACGACACCTCCATCGGCGATGCCCCGTGGGATATCGGTGGCGGCGAAGCCCAGGAAGTGTGTGTCGCCTTCGACGCACCCCATCACCTCGGAGCGCTTGAGCGCCTTGGTCCGGAAGCGACCAGTGAGGCCCTCCAAGACGGCCGATACGCGGTTCGGTTTTCGGCGACGAGCTTGGGGGCGGTGCGCAGTTTCGTGCTCGGTTTTCTCGAACATGCTGAAGTGATTGAACCGCCCGAATTGCGAGAGTCGATTATCAGCTGGTTGCAGTCGATCGCAGACGTCGCGTCGTGAGTAACGGTCGCGCGATTGCAGAACATGAAATTCAACGCATTCTGGCGTTAGTTCCATGGCTCGTTGCAAACCCAGGCTCGTTGCGAACCGACGTAGCGCAGCGCTTCGGCATCTCCAGCGAACAACTCGATCAAGATCTTGATCTCATGCTGATGGTTGGTGTACCGCCCTACACCCCTGGCGATTACATCGACGTCGATGACGATGGCGAAACGATCACGCTGCGGATGGCCGATTCATTCCGGCGGCCACCGCAGCTCACGGGCCCAGAAGGCCTTGCCGTTTTGGCTGCCGGACGGGCATTACTAGCGGTTCCCGGTTCCGACCCTGACGGGCCACTCGCAAGCGCGCTCGCCAAACTCGCCGACGCACTTGGCAACCCAAACATTGCGGTGTCGATTGATGAACCACCACACCTCGCTATCGCTCGCGAGGCGGTCGAGGAACGCCGCGAACTCCAAATCACTTACTGGACTGCAAGTCGGGACGCGCAAACCAATCGTGTCGTGCAACCAAACGCAGTCTTTTTTGCCGAGGGTGCGTGGTATCTCGATGCTTGGTGTCGGCGGGCCGACGATGACCGGCTCTTTCGCGTGGACCGGATCCGTGCCGCACAACTCACGCCCACGAAGTTTCCTTCGAACGACGACTGGGTGCAGCGAGAAACGTTGTACCAACCCCGAGCGAACGATCCGCAAGTTTCGCTGGACGTGACGGCTGACGCCCGATGGGTAGGGGAGCAGTATCCCGCTGAGTCGATCGAAGATATGGCGCAAGGTGGCCAACGCATCACACTACGCGTCAGCGAAGTCGCGTTCTTGGAACGCTTGGTGTTGCGGCTCGGGCCTAGCGCAAGCGTCGTGAAGGGTACAGGGCCCACAGATTTCTCAGCACAACAGTCTGCGCTGCGGGTGCTCGCCCGCTACGGTGCCACGACGGGCCACAACACCATGCCCAAACCTCACTAGTCACGCTTTGCGCGAGTCCCTGTGGTGCCCACCGATCAGGCATAGGGATTGACAGAAACGATTGGCGCCACCGGTATATGGACGAACAGCCTGAGGATCTTCCCTTCGACTCCGCCACTGGTGCTGGCGCAACAGTTGCAACCCATGGAGAAATACTTCCAGATGTCGCGACCAAGGGCCGTCGCAAGCGGTCCAACGCAACCCGCCAAGCGATCGAGTGGGGATTACTCATCGTTGGAGCCGTGCTCCTCGCGCTCGTCATCCGAGGCACGTTGGTGCAGGCTTTTTACATTCCATCTGAGTCGATGGAACCAACATTGCACGGTTGCATGAACTGCAATAACAATGACCGAATACTCGTGAACAAACTCGCCTATAAGTTCGGCGACCCTGAACGGGGCGACATTGTGGTGTTCAAGAGCCCACCAGGCGAAACCAATTCAAACATCAAAGATCTTGTCAAACGCGTCATCGCCCTACCCGGCGAAAAAATCGAAGCTCGCAACAACGCGATTTACATCACCAAGGCGGGCGAAACCGAACCACAAAAGCTCGAAGAGCCCTACATCAACCCGGCGTGCAAGGACCGAGTAGGCAGCCTCACCGCACAAACGTTACCGCCCGGCCACTACTTCATGATGGGTGACAACCGGTGCGCTTCATCGGATTCGCGGGTGTTTGGGCCGGTCAAAGGAAGCTCGTTCGTCGGACGAGCCTTCGTACGAATCTGGCCCATCAGCCGCTTCAAAATCCTGTAGCGACTTGGGTCACCGTTTCCACCATGCGTTGAGGCCGGTCGCAGTAGAGGCCATCGATGCCTATCCTCGTCATTTCGCGAAGATGCCGAATCTCTTGAACATCCCAAGCAAATGCCTTGATATCAAAGCGATGAAATAGCGCCACGAGCCCAGCGGTCCATTCGGTGTGGCGGAAATTCATGACGTCAACCCCGGCGACCTGCAGATTACGGGCGTGCTGCTCCAGACCAACCCCAAGGCGCTCCTTCGGAAACGAGTGCACAAGCCGAGCCGTCGTGTCGGCCCGGATCGCTGCAAGATCCTCGACAATGGGATAACACACCCATAACCGCTGCTCAGCGCCATATTTACGAGCGACCTGAATCATTGGTTCGATCACTTTGTGATGCTTCGCGTCAATGGAGAACTCGAAATTGGTCCCGAGCGCGTCAAATGCCGCATCGAGCGTCGGTACGCCGTATGCAGCCAGCTCTTCAGCTGTGGATTCGCGAACGTTGCGCCGTCGCGGCCGACGGCCTACCCATCGGTCGTGCGCGAGGACCACTGCGCCGTCAAGGCACACCCAGGCGTCCGATTCCAGGCCTGTCACGCCCGCGGCGATGGCCGCTTCGAAGGCAGGGATGGTGTTTTCGGGGTAGTCAATTCGTGCGCCACGATGAGCGAACATGATCGGTTGGGTGAGGTCCGGTGCCACAGTCGCCCTTTGCCTAGTCGTTGACAGTGGATTCCATCACAACCAACCCATTGGCTACTCAAGGCATCCCGTTTGGCTGCCGAGAGGTACGACATCATCGCAGCACAGCGGTGCGGGGCCAACCAGGGATGGAGCACAAGGCCGTGACGACCATTAGGGCGAATTGTCCAAGTTGTGGGGACGTACAACTCAGGGCGAATGATCTCACCGTTCGGGTGTGTTCAGACGATGAGAGCGGTGCCTATTGTTTCCGGTGTCCGGATTGCGAAATGCCGGTCGCCAAAGAGGCCAGCCGGCGGATAGTCGATCTCCTAGTCGGATCCGGAGTACGCATGCAGGTGTGGCGGCTTCCTGCCGAACTCAAGGAACATCGCCCGGGTCCATCACTCGAACCCGACGATCTGCTCGACTTCCATCTGCATCTCCAGACCGAAGACTGGTTTGCACACCTTGCGGCGACCGTGCACGACGCCTTGAATCCCGACGTCGGCGAACGCTGATAGACGGGTACGCTGCCGTGATGATCGTTGCCGTGCTTGTTGTCACGACGTTGAGTCTTGGCATTATTCTGCTCTGTTCGAATCTGGCCCGCGGCTCGGTCAACGCGACTGTCGATCTCCTTGCCAGCACCCGTCATGAATTGCGCCCCGCGTTGCTTCGGGTTCGCACCGATGCCCAGCGAAGCGCAGAGCTGCGCGCCGCGCTGATGGGCGACGCGGCGGATCGCTCCCGGTAACATCGTCAGCGATCATCACACGAGATCGCGAAAGGACGTAGCTGATGGGGTTCCCCGGCGGAGGAGAATTCCTCGCCATCTTGGTGGTTGCGCTGGTGGTCTTCGGACCTCATCGACTCCCTGAGATCGCCCGCCAGCTTGGCGACGCGATGGGCAAGCTGCGTGGGATGCAGGCCACCGTCAAACGTGAAATCAACGACGCCATCAACCTCAATCCTGCCAACACGAGCGCGATTGGGCATTCGTCGAGCGCTCCAAGCTATGGCGAATATGGCATGGATGAACCGCCGCCGCCACCATCTGTCGGCGCGGCGCCTGACCGCATTGAACCGCCGACCAGCAGCTTCGACTGAGCAGCAGAGCTCAACGACAGACATGTTCACATGGCACACGGAATAACTGAAGAACCTGGCGCCTCCGGTGACGCCGAACTCGAACGAGATGCACGTATGACGCTCATGGAGCATCTTGTCGAACTGCGCAACCGAATTGTGATTTCGTTGGCGGCGGTTTTTGCCTTCAGCATCATCGGATTCATGCTGTACGAAACCATCACGGATTTTCTCACTGGGCCGCTCACCAACGCCAGCAGCAACCTCAAACAGTGCAAAGCGGCCGACGCGAACTGCAGCAAACTCATCACAACCGACTTTTTGTCACCGTTCGTTGTACGGCTCAAGCTCGCGAGCTATTTCGGAGTGCTGTGTTCATCGCCCATCGTGATGTGGCAAATATGGCGGTTCGTCACGCCCGCACTCAACGCCAAAGAACGCAAATATGCGCTCCCGTTCATCGCGACTTCCACGACCTTGTTCGCAGCCGGGGTTACCACCGCATGGTTTACCCTGGAAAAGGCCCTGCAGTTCCTGATCTCGATCGGGGGCGGCAACATCAATGTGCAGTCGACAGCCGATTCTTACGTCACCTTGGTAGGCCTCATCTTTCTCGGCTTCGGATTGTCGTTTCAGTTCCCGGTGCTCCTCGTATGCTTGCTGCTCGCTCGAGTGGTCACCACGGCATCGTTGCGAAAATACCGGCGCCATGCAATTGTTGGCATCGTCGTTTTCGCGGCAGTCATCACTCCGAGCCAAGATCCCTATACGTTGTTTCTCATGGCAGGGCCAATGTGGCTCTTTTATGAAACATCCATTGTCATCGGAAGGGTAATGAAACGATGAGCGCGCGGAGCCGCAAGTCTCGCAATCAGCCAGCACTGAACGCCGTATCGCGACGTGACCGGGCGATCGCGATTGGAGGCTCATTCGGCATTGTCTTGATCAGCGCGGTCCTGATCTGGGCCATGCGACCTGGCAATGTCCGGCCCGGAACCGGCGGCATTATTTATCGTCAGCCGCGAGCCTCATGGCTGGTCTTGTTGTTCATCGCCGGCGTCTCCCTCTGCTGGTGGTTTGCCAAGCGTTCCGACTCAAAATTTCGAAATACATCTCGAGCCGCGGCACTCATGATTGCGGGAGTGACTCTCACCGCGGTGGCAGTTGTGGTGTTTTGGGACGTGAAATGGGACGGCATCGTGCGCACTTACACTCCGCCGCCCACCTTCCCCACAGCGCCGATACCTACATCGACGACAACGGCCCCTGGGGCCACAACTACGACGGCTTCCTCGAACGGTCCAGGCGCAACGACCACGACGCTGCTCGGGCCAACCACGACGGCCGATACGTCAGCCAGCACAACGACTGCCACCTCGACCCCGACCCCGACGGTCGCACCAACGACCACAGGCGGATGACCACGCCGGCGTCGCCGGAGTCTTTTGCCGCGGCGCTCAGCTTCGATCTTGATGAGTTTCAACTTCACGCGATTCGGGCCCTAGCCGAAGGCGATTCGGTGCTCGTCGCTGCACCAACGGGTGCCGGCAAGACTCTCGTCGCAGAGTACGCGATCGCGCGCGCGATTGCCGCGGGCCGCAAGACGTTTTACACGACGCCGCTCAAAGCGCTGTCGAATCAAAAGTACGGTGATTTGGTGCGGGCGTACGGCCCAGATGCGGTCGGACTTCTCACCGGCGATAATGCCATCAACGGCGATGCCTCGGTAGTCGTAATGACCACCGAGGTGTTGCGCAACATGATTTACGCAAATAGCCCTGCCCTGCACAACCTGCAGTATGTGGTGTTGGACGAAGTGCACTATCTCCAAAACCCGTACCGCGGTTCGGTGTGGGAGGAGGTCATCATTCATCTCGATCTCGACGTTGAGTTGGTGTGTCTGAGCGCAACGGTCTCCAACGCTGAAGAATTCGCTGAATGGTTGCGCACCGTACGGGGCAGTACGACTGCGGTAATTGAGGAGAAACGCCCCGTCGAGCTGCGGCATTTGTACGCAGTTGGCGATCGCACAGCCGAGAGCCTGCACCTGTTGGCTACCTTCGTGGGAGAAGGCGCCGGCGAGCTTCGGCCGAATCCCGAGGCCGCTCGCCTCGACCGCAAGGCGGTTGGGCCCAAGGCTCACCGGCCGCGCGGGTCAAAGCTGTACGCGCCGCGACGCGCCGAGCTTGTGGAACGGCTCGGCGATGAGTCGTTGCTGCCGGTCATCTACTTCATCTTCAGCCGCGCTGCCTGCGATGACGCGGTCCGCCAATGTTTGCGCGATGGTCTGCGCCTCACAAAGCCCCATGAACGTCGCGAACTGCGCCGGATTGCTGAACAACATGTTGCTGCACTGTCTGACAATGATCTCGATGTCCTTGACTACGACTCGTGGTTTGCTGGCTTCGAGCAAGGCATCGCTTCGCACCATGCTGGCCTCGTTCCACCAATGAAAGAGGCCGTCGAGCACGCGTTCATGTTGGGGCTCGTCAAGGTTGTCTTCGCTACCGAAACATTGTCGTTGGGCATCAATATGCCAGCCCGGTCGGTGGTCATCGAAAAGCTCTCAAAATTCACCGGCGAACACCACGAGAACTTGACCCCCGGCGAGTACACCCAACTCGCAGGGCGCGCGGGCCGCAGAGGACTCGACGAACTCGGATATGCAGTCGTTTGTTGGAACCCCTTCGTACAGTTCGAACAAGTCGCAAGTCTCGCGTCCAAACGCACCTACGCACTGCGGTCGAGCTTTCGTCCCACCTACAACATGGCCGTCAATCTCGTACAGCGATGCGACCGCGAACGAGCGCATCATCTTTTGAACCTGTCGTTCGCGCAGTACCACGCGGATCGCGACGTGGTCGCGCTGGAACGACAACTCCAACGATCGAAAGATCAATTGCATAAGGCCGAAGCTCTGATCAATAACGGGCGCGGAGATCTGGAGCTCTATCGCCGATTAGTGAGCGAGTACGACAACGCCAAGCTCAACGCGGTTGCGCATCGGGGTGCGCGATTGGAATCACTTCGGCCTGGCGACGTAGTGCGATCGGCGAGAACGGGTCCCGTTGCGGTGCTCAAACAAGATCGGGGGCGTTCGCCTGGTCGGATCATGGTAGTAACTGAGACCGCAAAGATACTTCGTCTCGGTTCAGCCGACTTTGCAACTTCGCCGCGGCGTGACGGCACGATCGAACTTCCTCGGCCCTACGACGTTCGTGATCCCAAATTTCTTGCGGAAGCCGCGCACCGGCTTCGGAACTACCAATCCGATGACGCCCGAGCGGACCAAGACCGGGAGCTAGTTGATCTCGTGGCGGCCGAGGCCGCGTTGTCTGCGCATCCGGCAGCTCGCGATCCGGAGCTGAAAGCCCGACTCAAAGCAGCGAACTCGCTTGAGCGCCTGAACCGAGAAATCCGGAAACTTGAAAGCCGCGTCGACGGCCGCACCGAAACCTTGGCTCGCACCTTCGATCGCGTGCTCGGTTTGCTCGAAGGTTGGGGATATGTGCAGGAGTGGACGCTGACCGATGCTGGTGCCATGCTGGCTCGTCTGTACACCGAGGGGGATCTGCTACTTGCAGAAGCCATCCGCCGGGGCATACTCGATGATCTCGATCCTGGAGGGGTCGCGGCAATGGTTTCGTGTATCGCATATGAGCGACGCGGACCCGACAGCGACGTTCCGGTGCCGCCGCGCAAATGGCCTTCGAAAGAAATTTCGACCCGCGCCAAACGCCTCGACGGAGTATGGCAACAACTACTGCTCGCCGAACGCGATGCCCGACTCCCCGAAACGCGCCAACCCGATCCGGGGTTCACCGCCGTGATCTCGGGGTGGGTAAATGGCACCGAACTGATCAAACTCCTGGATGACCACGACATGACTGGCGGAGATTTCGTACGCACGATTAAGCAGATCATCGATCTCCTGCGACAAGTTGGCCAAATCGCGCTGGAACCGTCAACTGCAGCAGCGGCACGCGCGGCCGCCGAGGCATGCATGCGTGGCGTCGTGTTGGCATCCAGCCACATCGGCGTTGTGGAGTACTGAGCCCCGTGGGGATTCGACCCGGCGAGCCGTGGGGTGTCATCTGCGACGCCGACCCCGACGTCACAGTCTCAGGCGACGACGCCGCGCTCTTGGCCGCCGCGACCTTGGCACCAGGCAGGCTGATTCGGTTCAAACCCGGCCCCAGCAGCCAGATCGGACCAGCGATAGGTCTCAGCGCAACGACGCGGTCAATCGGCATCGCGGTCCCAATGGACCTCCTGGCACTTTCCGACGGCCGCACTGCGGTCAATATGGTCATCTTGGGGACCACGCCCCAGCACCAACGTTGGTACACCAAGGATGTAGACCTCGGTCCGAGTATCGGCAAGGCTACGGGCATAGTCGTTGCGAACGGACAGTTTCTTGGCGGTTTGGACGTGGTGCCAAGGGGCCACCCCGGAGATGGGCGTGCCGAAGTGCACACCTACCGGATGCTGCGCCGTGAACGGGCAGGCATGCGGAGCCTGCTTGCGTCGGGCGGCCACGTGCCGCATCCCAGAATCGAGACGCGTTCAGTGCGGTCAATCACGATCTCGCCCCCGCGCCACATCGCCATTGAACTCGACGGACGGCCCGCGGGCAGGGTGGCTGAGATCACCATCACGGTCATCGAGAACGCGTACCGTCTGCTGCTATGAAGCCCAGCGGAATACACCCCAGCGAGGTGGGCCGCCGGTACCATCGCCCTTCCATGTATGCAGTCGAGCGTTTCACCGATGAAGAACAGGACATCCTCCGCCCGTACTTCACCAATCTCGATCTGCCAGTTTTCGCTTTAGTCAACTTGCCTGAGGTTGTTAAGGGTGCTCTCTTTGCTCGTTACTCGCGATCAGATTAGAGCCTGCGACGCCTCTTTCTCGATGAGTTCGTCGGTGATCTCGACGTCTCGGGCGATCTCAGCTTCGACGCGAGCGTCGGGCTCCAACGCGCCGAACAGCTCTACGACCGAGTGTTTCTCGAGTACGGCGACGATTCCGTTGCGCAACTTGGCGGAGTACATCTGGCATGTGAGCAAGCATCCAATCTGTTAACGAAGGTGCTGGAGTGGGGACGACTCATGTCCTACCTGGAGCAATCCACTCGCTACATCCCGTACGACACCACACTCAGTGGGCGGTTCCGTTACTTCCGTCCACCAGTGTTACTTGGGTCGAGTTATGGCGCTCGCTACGTGGGCGCGATGGACACCATGTTCGAAACGTACAAAGCGATGTTGCCCACGATGATGGAGTGGGCACGCGAGAAATATCCAAAAGCACCAACTGATTCCGACTTCGTGTACAAACAAACGATTAAGGCCAAGGCCTGTGATGCCGTTCGCGGCATTCTTCCTGCGGCGACGTTGTCGAATGTCGGCATCTATGGCAGTGGCCAAGCTTTTGAAGCTCTGGTATTGCGGATGCGTAGTCATGCTCTGCCCGAAGCGCGCGACTACGCGGAGCTTGTGCTCGATGAGCTTCGCAAGGTTGTGCCCTCATTCTTGTCGCGCATCGATCGCCCCGAACGTGGGGGTGCGTGGGTCAAGTACCTTGAGGCGACGCGCGACGAGACCGCACAACTCGCGGCAACATTCTTCGTCGACGACGCGCCAGATCCAGTCAGCGAAGTCGTCCTTGTAGATTTTGACCCCGAAGGCGAAGACAAAGTCATCGCCGCGATCTGTTATCCACACACCCATCTCAGTGAAACACAGGTCCTTGACCGGGTACAACGCATGTCGGGCGCCGAGCGGATGGCGCTGGTCGAGGCCTACGTCGGCACCCGTGAGAATCGGCGGCACAAGCCTGGGCGAGCGTTTGAGCGCACCAACTATCGCTTCGACGTGCTCGGAGACTACGGCGCATTCCGAGACCTTCAGCGCCACCGTATGCTGACGATTGAGTGGCAGTCGCTGACCCCACGCCACGGATATGACACACCACCGGCGCTCAGCGAAGCCGGTACCGAAAACGCGTTCGCGCACGCGATGGAGCGCTCTGCGGAATTCTACGACGACCTCGCACCTACATTCCCGCATGAAGCGAGCTACGCAGTGGCGCTTGCGTATCGGATGCGTTACGTGATGCAGATGAACGCTCGTGAGGCGATGCATCTCACTGAGTTGAGGAGCTCACCGCAAGGCCACGCAACGTATCGAAGAGTTGCTCAGGCAATGCACGCGCTCATCGCGCAACGCCACCCCGCGATCGGCGCCGCGATGAAGTATGTCGACTACGGCGAATACGAACTCGAACGATTAAGTTCAGAACGGGCCGCTGAAGCACGTCGGATACGATCCAACCAATAATCATTGGTGTTTTGCGCTTGACCACTTTGTAACGGTACGTCGCATCGCGCACAGTTGCATGGAAATATTTCACGGATTTCTTCTCTAAAATTCACCGCGCTCTGACCAGGATCAACGCGCGAAGTTGCAGGTCATGGACACACGATCAACGGTACGTTGAACTTGACAAGCGCACTGTATTTTTGGCTCACTGTTGCAGCCCCGCCACCGATACCCAGCCATCGGTCGGTACGAAACGCGGAGGAGGGGCTTCACGAAGTACGTCGGTCCAGGATCTCCTAGTAGAAAAACGCTGCGCTGTTACCGCCCGCGCCGGGTTGGCCTCCCAGCGGCCCCAACGGTTTTCCTGGACCACGTTCCTCTCGCCACATTCACGACGTCAGAATCTGGGCCTCTGAATCTGCGTGCCGGTAGCAAGATTCCCGCTGCAACCTGAAGAATCTTGGCGATTTCGGGAATTCTGGGCTTTGGTCCGACCGTTGGGGAGCTTGCCTCTATACTCCCGCGCCTTGTGACCTCCGGCGCACGCATGGGAACAACCCAATTTGGGGGCGCCGCGCCGGACAAACTCACGATCGCACCACCACACCCAATGCACGCAATACGAACCACCCGACAACACCACGACTGACGATGAGCACAACACGATGAGTGACGACGATTACGACGACGAACCCGATATCGACGAAGAGTTTGACGACGACACCCTCGACGACGATGCTCTCGACGACTCCGATATCGATGAGGCTTCAGTGGTTGACGAGGTGCTTGTTGCCGACTTGGCGATCGTTGTCGATGCCGACATTGACGACGATGACGACGACACCGTTGCGGCCGCTCTGAAAGATGACGACGACGAAGTCATCGATCTCGACGAGGAACTCCACCCCGACGACGTCGAGGAGGCCTTAGACGTTGTGTTGCGAGAACGCACCGCCAAAGCTGGGCTCGAAGACGAAGAGGAAGACGACGAACCCGAAGACCGCACCGAAGCAGGCAACAAGATCGTTCCTCGCCGGCCCGGTGAATTCGTCTGCTCGAGCTGCTTTCTCGTACTACCGGGGCACATGTTGGCCGATGAGGCCAATCGCTTATGCCAGGATTGTCTCTGACCACTGGTCACAACATCATTGCTGGTCGATGGGCCCAGCGGGGTAGCGCTGCGCTCACAGGAGTTCTGCTCGGACTCAGCCGCCCAGGGCCCGACATCGGAGTGTTGGCGTTCGTTGGCTGTGTTCCGCTGCTTGTCGCCCTGCGTGGAGTGCGCCCACGCACAGCCGCCGCCCTAGGTCTGGTTGCTGGCAGCGTGTACTACGCGATCGTGGTGTCATGGGCCTGGTATTTCGGTGCCATCGCAATCGTGCCATTCGCGTTGGTGTTAGCCACCTACTGGGCCGCCGCGTGCGCGTGCATCAGTGCCCTCGCTACGAGCAATTCCAGCCGCGTCGCCCGGCACAGCCTGACTGTCGCCTTCGCAACCGCAGCCCTGTTCACACTCTGGGAAGGCGTTGTAAGCCGCTGGCCGTTTGGCGGGTTCTCATGGGGTGAAATTGGATACGCAATGCACGATCTTGCCCCGATGCGGAGCTTGGCTGCCATTGGAGGATTGCCGCTTGTTTCCTTCATCGTCATTTTGATCAACGCGCTGATCGCGCAGAGCATCGCGGCACCACGTCGCGTCCAGCTCCGCGGTGCTGCGTCGATGGTCGCAATAATTTCTCTCATTGGCCTGTGGTTCGCGTCGTGGCCTCGCATGACTAGCACCGGCACGTCGCGCGTCGCGATGCTGCAAGGCAACGACATCAACCGGGACTTAACTGCGCAAGAAATCGCCAGCTTGACGCTGCCTCGACGTCATTTTGCGCTTGCCGACAAGCTGCAAGGGGAGTACGACCTCATCGTATTTCCGGAGTCGGGATTTCATCCTGAGGTCATCGACGATCCCCTGATTGTTGCTCGTGTGCAGCAGTACGCCCGAAAGCACACCTCGTTTGTACTCGCGAATGGCGTCGCGGAGGCCGACGATGGGCGGGCCTTCAATCGCAATGTGCTGTTCGACCGCACGGGCAGTCAGGTTGGCACCTACGAGAAGCGGCATTTGGTGCCGTTCGGGGAATGGGTCCCGTGGCGCAACGCACTGCAGCGATACATCGGGTCGCTCGAACGGATTCCGCGGGACTTCAAAGCGGGATCACAAGATGGGATATTTTCGATCGGATCCCACAAAATCGCCACCGTCATTTGCTTCGAATCTGCCTTCGGACCGCAGGTACGAGCCAGCGCACGCGCGGGTGCGGAACTCATCGTCGTTTCCACGAACAACCGGTCATATCGCCGTTCCGCGAATTCCGCACAGCACATCGCACTGGGCCAGATTCGGGCTGCAGAGACTGGGCGTAGCGTGCTGCACGCGTCGGTATCGGGAGCCAGCGCAGTGATCGACGACAGAGGTCGTATCACGCACCGCACCGAGATGTTCCGCAACGACATCGTCAGTATTGATACACACAGCCGCAGTGGCCACACCCTGTACATGCGATGGGGCGAATGGGTGCTGTGGGCCTGTGGCAGTTTCATCGCGGCCCTCGTAGTCGCCAACATCCGACACCGGACTACGGGCCGTCGCATCCCGGGCCCGGCTTCTACACTCGGCCTTGTGGACCAGGATCCGATCCCGTGAACCCCAACCCCGCACACCGAACCTCAGGTGACCGCGCCACCGAGTCGCGACCTGTACCGTCGCCGATTGCGCTCGCGGTTCTGTTGCCCATAGGAGCGCTCGCCAATTTGTTCGACCCGAAGTCCGACGGCAATCCGCACTGCGTCGCTCGGGGTCGCGACGAGCTCGACATCGCGGCCCTGAAGGTCACGCAACACATCGCAACGGCCAAAGGCACTGGGCAACTCGCGATCGCATTCGGTGTGCCGATGTTGCAGCGCAAGCTCATCGCGCGCGTTGACGCGGCCCGGGGGCGACCGCCGCGCCCGGAACCTGAACCAGGGGAGTGGCCTACCCAACCCGACGCCCAAGCCGACGTCCAAGTTGAGACCCGCATCGAGGGGCCACCAGCATCACAAGGTCCCGACACTGCATCAGTTTCTCGGACTGCCCCTATCGCCCAAACGCACCTTGACGCTATCGACGCCAGCAACGATGCCTCGGCGTTGGCGATTCCCAGCTACGACACGCTGTCAGCCTCACAAATTGTCGAACGCCTTGCGGGCCTCAACGAACGTGATCGCGATCTTTTGCGACGCTATGAACTGGCGAACCGCAAACGTCGAACGATCCTCGGCAAGATCGATCAACTTCAAGCCGCGAGCTCATAGTCGATGGACATCGCGGCTCGCAGTGGCGATGTCGAAGACCTCGACGCCATCGTCGCGTTGAGTGCGGCATTCCGAGCAGAACAGCGACTGGCTCGCGGCGGTGTTCTCTGGGACAGCCGCGAAGCTCCAGACCCATCTCGCGACTTCCTACTTGCAGCGATCACCTCTGCCGATCACCTTTGCGTCGTCGGGACGATCGACGACGCCATCCTCGCGTTCGCAATCGCGGGGTGCGAGACCACGCGTGGCGGGACGGTTATAGGTCGTATTGAATTGTTGTACGTAGATCAAGGGGCCAGAGAGGTGGGGGTCGGCGAGGCTGTTATCGAGGCCGTCGGCAACTGGTGTAAAGCCCAGGGCTGTGCAGGCATCGATGCGTACGCATTGCCTGGCGAAAGGCTCACGAAGAACTTCTTCGAAAGTAACGGTTTCGTTGCCCGTCTACTTACGATGCACCACCGTTTCGATTCTGCGTCGTAGATTCGCTGGCATGCCTGCAACCGAAGAATTCGCCCCTAACGAAACTGATCGCTTGGCCCTTGACGTCTCGTGGAATATCGAAACTTTGCTCCCGCAACCGGGCGACGCCGGGGTTGATGCATTGCTCGACACTGCAGCTGCCACAGGGGAGCGGTTAGCGGCACAACGCGGCACCGTTGCCGACATGACCAGCGCCCAACTCGCCGCCTTCATGCAGGGCTTGGCGGAAATCGGCGAGACCATCGGACGAGTCGGCAATTACGCGCACTTAGCCTTCGCGACCGACACTGAAGCTCCCGAACATGGAGCTCGTCTGATGAAAGTCGAGGAGCGGTCGACTGCAATCAACACCCAACTCCTCTGGTTCGAATTGGAGTGGGCGGAACTGACCGACGAGCGCGTCGATGCACTGTTGCGCGACCCTGCGCTCGATTTTGCCGCCCACCATTTACGTTCACAGCGTCGCTACCGCCCGCACTTGTTGACCGAACCCGAAGAGATTGTGCTGTCGGAAAAATCTGTTACCGGCTCGGGTGCATGGGTACGACTCTTCGAAGAACTCACCTCGGCCGTGAGCCTCGAAATTGACGGAAAACCGGCGAAACTCGAGTCGGGCCTTGCGTTACTCGGTTCCCCCGACCGAGCGGTACGCCAGCAAGCCGCGGCCGCCGTTACAGCCGGACTTGCACCAGGGTTACGCACTCGCGCCTACGTCTTCAACACGTTGCTGGCCGACAAGAGCATCGACGACCGCATGCGAAAATTTCCTTCGTGGGTATCGAGTCGCAACTTGGCCAACGAAGCTAGTGATGCTTCGGTAGAGGCGCTTGTGGCTGCCGTGCAGGCCCGCAATGCGATCCCGCAGCGGTGGTACACCCTCAAGGCACAATTACTTGGCCTCGACCAGCTTGCGGACTACGACCGAATGGCGAGCGTTGCGTCGAGTGAATCGCAAATTGGCTGGGGCGAGGCGCGCGACATCGTCCTAGATGCGTATTCGTCGTTTTCACCAGAGCTATCCAACATCGCCCGGGTGTTTTTCGATGACAATTGGATCGACGCCCCGGTACGCGGTGCAAAACGACCCGGCGCGTTTTGTGCGTATACCGTCCCGTCGCATCACCCGTACCTGATGCTCAACTGGACGGCTCGGCGCCGCGATGTGCTGACATTGGCCCACGAGCTTGGCCACGGGATCCACGCGTACCTCTCACGCCCCCAAGGAGTTTTCCATCAGTCGACTCCGCTCACACTGGCCGAGACCGCTTCGGTTTTCGGCGAAACGGTCACATTCGGTCGGCTCCTCGAAGCTACAACGGAGCCAAACGAACGACTCGCGTTGTTGGCGGAAAGTCTGGAAGGAACAATCGCAACTGTGTTCCGCCAAGTCGCGATGAACCGATTCGAGGCATCGGCACATACGGCACGACGTGAGGAGGGGGAGTTATCGGTTGATCGTTTCGGCGAGCTCTGGCACGATTCACAGCACCACATGCTCGGGGATTCGGTTGAGATCACCGACGGATACCGCAGCTGGTGGTCTTACGTGCCGCACTTCATTGGCTCGCCCGGATACGTCTACGCGTACGCCTACGGCCAACTGCTCGCATTGTCGGTCTATGCACGCTATGAAACTGCCGGCGCCTCGTTTGTACCGCAGTATCTCGAGCTCCTGAGCGCCGGCGGCTCGCTACCGCCGGAGGAACTCGGCAAGATCGTTGACTGCGATCTCACTGACCCTGGATTTTGGGACGCCGGACTCGACATCGTGCAACGCCAACTCGACGACACCATCGAAGCCGCGAGGGCAGCAGGGCGGCTGTAGCCCGCCAGTGGATTGACCAACGTCCAGCATAAGTTTACATAACGTGGATTATCGGCGTTATGGAGAATCTGCCATGCGCTGTGAGCGCAACCGACCGGAGTGGGTCTTGTTTGAGGCTCAACAGCATTCCTGTTGAGCCAGATCATTGACTCGCCGATAGCATCCGCATCCAGTCGGCCGACCGCGGGTCACCGGGCCTCTATCTGGGTCTCAATCTGTGAAAGGGATTACCGAAGATGGGCGACGATCACGATCCTCGCATCGCGTCGGGTGACGATTCGTCAACTCCAAAAGTTGCGCTGACTGCGGCACAACGGGCAAAGCTCGCCGCCAAGTTGGGAGTCAAAACTCGCCCTAGCGCCCAACAACCAATCGTTCGGCGCCCTGATGGACTCGATGTCGTGCCGCTGTCGCATCCGCAGGAACTCTTGTGGCTGCTTGACCAGGTCTCCGGCGGCGGATGGGCCTACAACGCTCCAGAAGCTGTGCGATTCGTTGGACCAATCGATCTCGACGCATTGCACCAGGCCTATGACGCACTGGTTGCTCATAACGAAATATTGCGCACGACCTACCAACTCAACGAACGCGATGAGCCAATGCAAGTCATTGGCCCACCAGGCCCGGCCGAGTATCAAGTGGTCGATTTGAGCGAACTCGACCCAACATCCGCAGACGCTCGGCTCCAACTGCTCCTTCGGGATGCTGCCGAACGGCCGTTTGATTTAGCCGTCGATCCAATCATGCGTGTCCTCGTCGTCCGGCTCAGCCCACTGGAACATGTCGTGCTGTCGGTGTTGCACCACATCGCGATCGACGGTTGGTCGCGGGCACCATTTTGGCAACAACTTGGGGAGCTGTATCGCCGCGCACAATCGGGTGCAACTCTGCGACTCGACCCACAACCAATCGAATACGCCGACTTTGCGTTGTGGCAGCGCGAACGCCTCGAAGGCGGCCTCCAGGACGCTCAGCTGGCGTTTTGGAGGCGCGAGCTCGAGGGGGCCCCGGCTTCGCTCGATCTGCCAACCGATCGAGCCCGCCCACCCGTGCAGTCATTTCAGGGCGCCCACATCCACCGGAAGTTTTCGCCGGACCTGCTGCAAGCGATTCGCGACGTCGGCCAACGCGAAGGCTGCACACTCTTCATGACCGCGACCGCATTGTTCGCAGTATTTCTGCACAAACTCAGCGGCCAAGACGACATCGTGATTGGCACCCCGATCGCGAACCGCAATCGCACTGATCTCGAATCAATTATTGGATATTTTGCAAACACCATCGCGCTCCGCACACCATTGCACGGCGACCCGACCTTTCAAGAAGTGTTGACGACGGTTCGAACGCGTGCCATTGCGGCCCTCACACACCAAGAGGTGCCATTCGGGAAAGTCGTAATCGAGGTCTCCCCCGACCGCGACTTATCCAGAACCCCGATTTTCCAAGCACTTCTTGTAGTACACACTGAACAAGCCGCCGATCGCGTGCTGGGAGAAGCAACAGGCGAACGTCTCGCTTTCGAACGACGCTGGTCGAAGTTCGACATCACCCTCGCCATGGGCGAACACTCAGATGGGCTCGCAGTCGGATTCGAATACGCCACTGACCTCTTCGACACCGCAACGGTCGAGCGCATGGCAACACAATTTGAACAACTCACTCGCCGCGCCGTCGAACACCCGGATCTGCGAATCTCAGAACTCGTACTTCAGTCGCGTCGTGATGAACGCGATATGTTGCGCCTCGCTGAGGGACCGCAATCGAAGGGCTATCCCGCCTGTTTGCATGAGCTTTTTGAACATTCTGTTGCCGCCGCGCCTGAAAAAGTCGCAATCGAATTTGAAGATCGGTCCCTCACCTACCGGGAGCTCAATGCAGTCGCGAACGCACTCGCTGCTGAACTCGTAGACGTCGGCGTCGGACCCGACGTGCCCGTTGGCATCTGCGCGCCACGCGGTATCGAAATGATCGTCGGCCTCATCGCCACCCTCAAAGCGGGCGGAGCATGTTTGCCGCTCGACCCTGACTACCCCATCGACCGGCTAGCCCACATGCTGGCCGATTCCGAGGCATCGGTGCTCATCAGTGTGTCTGCCACGAGCCCTCATCTCTCTCATTTGAATATCGCCAATGAAATCGTGGTCGATCACGCTTGGCCACGGCTTGTGTCGGCAGCGCCAGATACTCCCCCATTGCCGATCACCGTCACCGAAGCGCACCTCGCGTACCTCGTCTACACCTCTGGGTCAACCGGAAAGCCCAAGGGCGTCATGCTCACCCATCGTGGCCTCGTCAACCACGCACGAGCAGCTATCGATCTCTATGGCCTCAACGCCGATGATCGCGTGCTGCAATTTTGTTCCACAAGCTTCGATATCAGCATCGAAGAGATCTTCCCGACGCTCGCGGCGGGAGCGACGATCGTCGTTCGCACCGAAAGCATGCCGCTTGGTGGCATCGGTCTGTGTGACTGGCTTCGACAACGAGCCATCACCGTGCTGGATCTTCCAACGGCGTTCTGGCACGAATGGGTTGGCGATCTCCAGTCGCTAGCAGTGCGGCCGCACGATGCCCTTCGTGTCGTGATCGTTGGAGGCGAGACCGCGAACGCGTCGACCTTTGCGGCCTGGCTCAGCATTGTTGGAGACCGCGTCCGCTGGTTCAACACCTACGGGCCTTCTGAAGCCAGCGTGATTGCGACCGCGTATGAAGCTTCAAGACACTGGGATCAAGATTCAGGCCGCGAACTTTCAATCGGCTGGCCCATCAACAACAGCGTGGTGCACATCCTCGACTCGGCCCGCCGTCCAGCCCCGATTGGCGTACGGGGCGAGATCTATCTCGGTGGCCCTGGGGTCGCCCGTGGCTATCTCAATCAACCCGAGCTCACCGCAGATAGGTTTGTTGCCGATCCTTTCAATCTCGATTCAGGCCGCAACCTGTATAGAACCGGTGACATCGGCCGACGTCTTCCCGATGGCTCGATCGACTTCGTCGGGCGAGCGGATCAGCAGATCAAGATTCGTGGATTTCGCATTGAACCCGGTGAGATCGAAACCGTTCTTGGCGAACATAGCGAAGTAGCCGAAGTGGTCGTAGTTGCAATCGACGACCCCACGAAAGGCAAGGTCCTTGTCGCGTACGCGACACGCAGTTCAGCGCCGGCTGCACAAGACAATTTCGGTGCCACCGACGACATCGAACACGAAATCCGCAGGTTTGGCGAAGCGCGCCTGCCCACGTACATGATCCCTTCAGCGGTGATTATTCTCGATCAACTTCCGCGAACACCCAATGGCAAGATCGACACGCGCGCCCTTCCGAAACCACAGTTGTTTACCAGTGGGTCCGCGGCGACCGTCCCGCCCCGCGACGACATCGAACGCCAACTCGCGTCCATGTGGTGCGACGTCCTCGGCATCGATTCAGTGGGCATTTTCGAGAGCTTCTTCGACGTCGGCGGGCATTCTTTGCTCGCAGTGCGCCTCTTCGCGCAGATCGAACGACGCTTTGGTGAACGACTTCCACTCGCGTCGCTCATCCAGAATCAAACAATCGCGCAACTCAGCGAGCTGTTACGCAACGACCGGGTCGTTGAGTTCGAGACACTGATTGCGCTGCAACCAACGGGCAGTGGCACACCGATCTTCTTGGTACACGGACCCGTGGGCGAGGGCATTATCTATCTTGACCTTGTGCGTCGACTCGGCGGCGACCAACCTGCATACGCGTTCCAAGACCGCGGGCTCGATCGCACCCGCGCGCAGTTTTCTTCCATTCCCGCAATGGCTCGTTCCTACGTCGACGAACTACAAAGTGTCCAACCCCATGGCCCATACGTTGTCGGCGGATTTTGCATGGGCGGAGTTGTCGCATTCGAAATGGCACACCAACTGCGGCTCAGGGGTGAAGAGATCGCGACGGTGTTACTGATCGATGCTGCACCGTTGGGACACCTCGCCGGCGGCGAGGTGTACACCACCAAAGGCCGTATCAGAACCCATCTCTCGGAGTTCATCGAATTCAAAGGCAAGCAACGTTGGCTGCACGTTTGGGAGACGAGCCGCAACGTCGGTGACCGGTTAACACGCGCGTACTGGTGGAAATTTGTGAAGGCGCGTTACCTCGATAAAGGCAAACCATTGCCAAAAATTCTCCACGATGTCGAAGCCGTAAATTGGCGCATCGGAACCGACTATGTCGTACCAGAATTTCACGGCCGGGTTGCGCTACTACGAAAGTCGAACGGTGCCGAATCGTTTCACGAGCGATTTCGGCGTGAGAAATGGGAAGGGCTTGTCGGAGAAACCTTCAAGGTCTACGACATCGACAGTCCGGCTGTGAGCCACACGACGCTACTCAAGGAGCCGCACGTGCGCCTCCTGGCCGACGCCGTCCGCGACGCTCTGGACGATGCATTGGCTCGCGACGTCGCCGACACTCCGATTTCTTGACGAGGCCGCGGCTCCGCTCCGAAGCCAATGCTCCCCGACCCAGAAGCACGCCGACGCAGAAGCACGCCGACCTATATCCACAGCACACGCGCAGGTTTCCACACAGAGAGCCACTTGTGATCCACAGGCGCGCCGGGTTACAACAATCACATGGGATTCGATGTGAAGACGCTCGAAGGCGACACCGAGATAGTTGCCGATGCCAATGCGTATCAAATGGAAGGACCGTTCACGACGTTCTTCATTGCCGACGGCGGACACGGCAAAATCTCGGGATGGTCCGTTCGGGTTGCGAGCCTACGAACCGACAGCATCGCTAGCATTCGCCGCCGAGAAGCCGACGCGACAACCACGGCAGTAACAGTCGATAGCAGCCCGCTCGTTGGCCTCCGGGCGGTCTGATTCGACGGTGCCTTGCCGGGCGGAACGCTCGGTTACCGTACGCGCATGACAACTACGCCTAAGACCCGTCGGCTCGGCCCAACCGGCCCCACAGTTGGCTCGATCGCGTATGGCTGTTGGAGATTCGGCGGCACCGAGACCAGCATTGCCACTGCGAAAATTGACGCGGCGTTGGCATGCGGCATGACACTCATCGACACCGCAGATATCTACGGCTATGGAGACCAAAGTGCTGGCTTCGGAGGCGCAGAGAAGCTGCTCGGTGACGTACTTCGTAGCGCGCCGTCGCTACGTGGCGAAATGGTTATCGCAACGAAAGGCGGCATCCAACCCGGAGTGCCCTATGACAGCACTCGGACCTACCTTCTCAATGCGTGCGACGAGTCGTTGACCCGACTCGGAGTCGAATCAGTCGATCTGTATCAGGTCCACCGTCCTGATCTCTTCGCGCATCCGGCCGAAGTGGCCGCGACGCTCGCCGAAATTGTGCAAAGCGGCCGTGCCGCGCAGGTCGGAGTCTCGAACTACACCGTCTCACAACTTGCGGCACTCAATGAATTCGCTCCTGGCCTCGTCACCACAATCCAACCTGAACTCTCATTGTGGCACTACGACCCGATCGACGACGGCACGCTGAATCAAGCGATGCAACATCACCTAGTGCCTCTGGCATGGAGCCCTCTTGGGCGCGGCGCAATTGGTGACGAAGGGTCGGACCTCACCGCGGCCATCTCCACAGTCGCGGAGACACACAACGTCTCGCCCACTGCCATTGCGATCGCTTGGGTCTTGCACCATCCCGCACGTCCCATCCCAATTATCGGAACTCAACAGATAGCTCGAATTCGTGATGCGGCAACCGCGACACAGGTAGTACTGAGTCGTTCTGAATGGTATTCACTGCTAAGCGCCGCGGGCCGCGAACTTCCATGATGAACAAGGCATCTGATCATCCGGTTGAGGTCGCATGGTTTAGTGCGCTGTGCGATGACGACTACGAGTTTCTGGGCGTGCCCGATCCAGCGCTACGCAGCAGTTGGCGACATTGCGCAGACATCGTCGCCGAAGCCCGGATACACGGATTCGACAACATCCTGCTCCCCTCCGGCTACGAGCTGGGCATCGACGCAATCGCGTTCGCCGGAGGAATAGCGGCATCGCTTGGCGCCACGATGCGCATGCTGGTCGCAGTACGAATGGGCGAGATGTGGCCACCGCAGTTGGCGCGCCAAATCGCGACACTCAGCCAAATGTGCGATGGAAAATTGACGATCAACATCATTTCGAGCGACTTGCCGGGAGCCACGTTGGCAAGCGAACCTCGATATCGGCGCACGTTGGAAGCGATGATGATTCTGCGAGATCTGTTGAACAATCGCCCGGTCGACACTCACGGCGAGTTCTTCGATATCACGCTGCGGCCGCCCACCGCTTCCGCCGCGATAGAACGGGCTCCGTTGTTCTATTTTGGTGGGCTGTCCGAGGCGGCGCGTGAGGTTGCCGCGCAAGCCGCGGATGTATATCTGATGTGGCCCGAGACCGAAAAGGCGGCGGCTGAACTCATCACCGACATGACGGCGCGTGCCGCCGTACATGGGCGCACCTTGAAATTCGGTTTTCGAAGCCACGTCGTAGTGCGCGACACCGAAGCCAACGCACGTCAAGCCGCCGCGCTACTACTTTCAAAGCTTGATGAGGAACAAGGAAATCGCATTCGCTTGCAGTCACTTGATTCTGGTTCCGTCGGAGTCTCCCGACAGCGCGATTTACGAAATGCAAGCGATGACGACGGCTACGTCGAACCGCACCTTTGGACTGGCATCGGTCGAGCCCGATCTGGATGTGGAGCCGCAATCGTCGGCAACCCACAACAGGTGCACGCCAAACTGTTGCGGTACCGTGATCTTGGAATCGATTCATTTATTCTCTCGGGCTACCCCCACCTAGATGAATGTCGACGGTTCGGTTCGATGGTCTTGCCGCTACTGAGCCACAGCCCTCTATGACACCAGCGCCACGCAGACAGTTGATTGGCAAGTCACTCGGGGCGGCAGTCGTGCTCTATGGAGTGTTCATAGGCACTCGTTGGGGCCAGCGTGCCGACAGCGCCGCCAAGGTCTACGCACAGGTACACCGATACACGCCTCGGTTGCGGAGTCGCGGACTTCCTCCGCTTCGAGATATCAGCCTCGTCATTCCACTCGTAGCAACCGCGATCACTTTGGTGTTGTTAGCCATGCAACCGCGGACCCAGAGGTGGCGGGCCGTCGTCGCGGTCGCCGCCGTGGTCATTCCCGGGGTCATGATTTGCCAGGCGTTGAAGGTCGTGCTGCCATACCCCGCTCTCACGAAATACCCTGACTGGATCGGAAGCTCCACGTTTCCCAGCGGGCACACCGCATTTGTCAGTGGCCTCGCGTTGAGCTGCTACGGGCTGATGCCTCGACGGATGCGCTTTTACGGGAGCTATCTCAGCGCCGTAATGGTTTTCGCGATCACGGTAGGGGTCGTGGTCGACGGGCGTCATCGCCCAAGCGAAACCGCGTCCGCAGTTGCGGTTGTAGTGGCCTGGTACCTCAGCATCAGCCCATTCGTCACAGTTATGGCCCGTTCGCCAGGTGCACACCGCAGCCCAACGTTTCGGGTTTCTGGATACGCGGCAGGTGCCTGCAGCCTGGGCCTCGCGGCGTCGGTCAGACTCGACGATTTCCCCCCGGCGGTCGCTTCAGTCGATCGAGCGTTCGCTGCAGCGGTGCTCTTGGCAGCATCGACATCGCTGTTGTTCCACGATCTCATCACGGTGTACTTCAGCGATCGCGACCTCCGTTGGACGCGGCGAATTGCCGAAAGCACGACGGCTTTGTGATCTCACTTCGCCAGGCCCGGATTGCCCGGTGCAGGATTCAACGACGGACCGGCGCGCCAAGCAGCGTGGCGAGCAAACGATCATCAAGTTCGGGATCGGTTTGTGAAGACAAACGATGCGTGAGAAATTCGCGCCAAAACTCGCGCGATTCCTCATCGATCGCATGCGACAACGGTTGGCCCTTCAGCGTGGCAGTGGCGACCATCCAGAAGACCGCGTCGCCAGACGGCGGGCCGTATCGAGCATCTTCGTAATCAAACAATGTGTGTGAACCAAACCAAAGTCGGCGCAGGTTCCATGGCGCGAAATCGCCATGCATCGGTACCCAGTGCGCAGGCCCAACTCGCGGCAACACATCTGCAAGACTGAGTTGCAGCCACTCCAGAATTGGAGCGACGTTGCCCCAAAACGGTCGATGCGGGCGGGGCGGCAGTGCCGACATCGCTGTGAATTGCAATCCGTGGGCCGTACCGCCTACGAGTAATCGAGGAACGATGACAGGAGCTCGTTTTGCGTTCGACAACTCCGTGAGACAGCGTTGTTCAACCCCGAACGAAACGGCGCTCGACTCACCCGCGATCTTGCAGAACGTAATAGGTGAACCATCGCGAAACGCCAGAATTAGGTGCGCACCACGATGATCTTGGCGTCGAGACAGCAATGCAAAGGCGTCAAGGCCCCCGACGACGTCTGCCACCACATCAAGGACGCCGCGCACCGCGACAGGAAGGTCGAGCGCCTGGCGCTTGCCCGGAATGAGATGCGACCCTGTGGTTCTTGCGACACACCAAGCAAGATGATGCGCTGCAACTGCGCTAGCTCGACAGGACATTGCCGTAGCTACTGCACCCGCTGCGCCGCGCCCGACCGATGTTGGAATCAAGAGGCGGCGATTCAGTGGATACGGAACCACTCGCCCCGCTACTCCCATCCGATTCCAACTTCTCGTTCGAGGTGAGCCATATCGGGCGCAAAACGATCGACCAATTGCGCGCGGATGGCATCCGCGACCGCTGACTTGGGAGCGGCGTTCCACGGCTCGACATTGGTCAAATTCTGCTGTTCGATGTCCAGGAACGAAGTCACTTGATCAAAAACAAGCTGGGTCGTCTGATAGAAGTCTTCGCTACGCAGTATGAGTACGGCATCACGACCGTACAGACCCAGCCAACGCTGCAACGAAGGCCAGTAGTGACTCTGCGCCGCATACGACTGCTGTTCGTGAGGAAACGACCTACCGATCTCGCCAGCAAGGAGCCGCTGTTGGTCGTCGCCTACACGATGTTGTTCAGCTGCAAGCGCCGCTTCGAACGACAACGTCTCGACTCCGTTCCGGGTCTGTTCACTCCAGTGAGAGAACGTCCGCTCCACGGGCTCGCGCAGCATCACGATGATCTTTGCGCGGGGAAGTAACTCACTCGCTCGTTGCGCGGCGAGGGGATGGAACAAGTAATACGGCGAGGCCTCTCCAGCGAGTTGAGCGTGGCGCCGCCGTGCAGACGATGTCAGGAAATGCCCCTGATACCACGAAGGTCCATGGTGATAGTTCGAATCGAAATAATGAACCCCCTTTTGATTTTCGCGCATCATCGGAAGACGCGAGGTTGGGAACAGCGGCGCGATCTGGCGGTGAGTCTCGAGGTATCGAAACAGTGATGTTGACCCACTGCGCTTCGTACCGACGATCAGAAAATCAGGAAGTGGCCGCCAGCGAGCGGTCACAGTGCCGAACCCTTGCACCGCGGCCCGACCGTAACGGCGGACCTGCGTGGCGACGCGCGGAACCAGGACCTTGCTGGCGCTGTGTGATGATTGTGCTTGCGCGACCACTGCGCTCAGGTTACGGTCACCGATTGGGCCAAGACCGTCTTGACGCCGAGATTGTCAGTGACCGTCAATGTCACACTTCTGGGTCCTGGCACCAGGTACACATGGCTTGAGGTCACACCCGTCGTCACTGTCCCGTCGCCCCATACCCATTCGTAGCTCACGATCGAATCGTCGTCGATGGACCCACTTGCATCGACGTTGCAGGTCAACGCGCCAGCGCAGTCGGCAGTGAAGGCCGCGACTGGAGGCAAGTTTGCGGGTCGAACTGCGAAGTCATCGAACGAGAACACCAACGGATAACTCTGGTTCGCGGAATAGCCCTGCAGACCCGCAACGCCAGCTACTTGCAGCGACGCGGTGCTGTCGGTGACGCTCACCAACCACGAAGAAGGTTCACTGGTGCCATCCATCCAGACCTTGATGCGAATCGTGGTCGGATTCGTACCACTCACATTCATGCGCACTCGATAGACCGCGTTCACGGTTGCCGAAAGCCCGGTGCTGACTTCGCTACCAATCACTTGTGCAGCGCCGCCGGCCTGTCTGTAGGCGGCCGCGTGAACCGAGGCACTCGAGAATCGAATACGAGCCCGATATTCCTGACTCGTTGCGATATATCGGCCCGAGATGCTGGCCCACGAGCCTGCGCCCGTCTGGGCCACATTGAAACTGACCTTGGTTTGCACGTCGAGGTCGGTACCCGAAACCGTCGCCAAACGCGCCGCAAGGTTCGTACCACTCGATGGGATGGTCATCTTCGCAGAACCGCCATTGACGCCGAAATTGCTCGCCGTACCGGGGGTCGTCCAAACACCGCCAAGATCTGAAGTACCCCAACCGCTGGTCGTCGTTCGACTAAACGCATCCGAAGCGAACAGTGTCGGGCTCACCGCAGGGGCAACCACGATGAGCGCCGAGACTGTCGTAGATGCACCGTCGTCATCGACGACGGTGAGTGTTACTGGCCATTCGCCAGCAAGCGCGTAGGTGTGGTTGGTCGTGACGCCAGTGGCGGTGCCACCATCGCCCAACGTCCACACATACGACACGATTGTGCCGTCAGGGTCACCCGATGCGGCAGCATCGAACGTACATGACAGCAGCGTGCAGTTCGGGGGAAAGGCAGCTACTGGCGGAGCGTTGACAGAAACCGTCAGGGAAGTGCTGTCGGTGCCACCCAGATCATCGGTGACAGTGAGCGTAACTAGATAGCTCCCACCAGTTGCGTACGCGTGGCTAGCCGACGCGGTCGTCGAAGTTGCTCCGTCACCGAAGTCCCAGAGGTATCCAACTACTACCCCATCGGCGTCGGCGGACGTCGCAGCGTCAACATCGCACGTCAACGCAGCGCATACTTCGCTGAAGCTCGCTGTGGGCGCTACGTTCGCGATTGCATTCGCGGTGAAGCTGTCTGTGGCCCCAACGTCATCTGTGACCGTAAGCGTCACAACGTACAAGCCCGCAGCCGCGTAGGTGTGCGTTGGAGCGACACCAGCAGCGTTCTGCGCGTCGCCGAGGTCCCAGTCGTAAGTCACAATCGAACCACCGGGGTCGACAGATGTAGCTGCGTCGAAGTCGCACAGGTACTCACTACACGAAACCGTAAATGCTGCCGTTGGCGCACTGTTCACAACCACATCATGGAGTGTGGTGTTGGTTCCACCCAGATCATCGGTAATCGTGAACGCGACCGAATACGTGCCCGCTGCAGCGTAAACATGATTGGGTTGGGCACCCGTGCCGCTCGCCGATGCGTCTCCGAAATCCCAGGCGTACGAAGCGATGATGCCGTCGGTGTCCGTCGACGCCGAGCCGTCGAAATCACAGGAAAGCTCTGTGCACACCTCGCCAAATGAAGCAGCTGGAGCAACATTCGCGACCGCGGCACTCACCTCATCATCGGTCGCGCTCTGGTCGTCGGTGACCGTGAGCGTCACGACATACGAACCCGCCGCTGCATAGGTGTGCGTTGGAGATACGCCGGTGTCGAATTGTCCGTCTCCAAAATCCCACGAATACGATTGAATCGTGCCATCGATGTCACTCGATGCCGACGCGTCGAATTGACAATCGTAGTTCGCGCATACGGAGGTAAAGCTTGCAACTGGAGGAGTGTTCACTTGCACTGAGACAGTTTCGGTATCGGTGAGACCCAGAGCGTCGGTGACGGTCAGGAGTACGTCGAAGGTTCCCGATGTCGCGAAGGTGTGCTGTGCCGTGACACCGACAGCCGATCCGCCGTCGCTGAACGCCCACTCGTACGAGGCAATGCTTCCTTCGGGGTCACTCGATGATGAAGCATCAAAGTCGCACAGCAACGAAGTGCAATTGTGTATGAATGCTGCAACCGGTGGACCATTCACGACGGCTACGCGAGTGGTCACCGACGCAAGGCCGGTGTTGTCGACAACGGTAAGCGTCACGGTATAGGTACCGGGCGCAGAGTAGATGTGTGCCGGGTTGACTCCGATGCCAGTCCCACCGTCGCCGAAGCTCCAGATATACGACGCGATCGCGACGTCGTCACTCGATGCAGCGGCATCGTTGTCACAGGTCATCGCGGTGCAACTCACCACAAACGACGCCACCGGAGCGGTATTTGCTGGTCCGACTACAAAATCGTCGAAGCTAAAGATCACCGGCGCAACAGTTCCGGCGTCGTAACTGCTGAGCCCAACCGCTCCAGCCCCTTGAATCGACGCGGTCGAATCGGTTCGAACCAAGAGCCATGCCGCGGGCTCCGAAGTGCCATCGACCCACACCTTGGCGCGGATAGTCGTGGGGTTCACACCGACCGCCTGCGCGCGAACTCGGTAAAACTGATTCGGCACGTACGCGAGACCCGTGCTGATTTCGGCACCGATCAATGTACTGTTACTTGATCCAGCCAGCTTCGCCGCGGCCAAGAACACCCCGCTCGAGTTTGTCTTGACGCGCACACGATATTCCTGATTCGTGGCAACTTTGCGCACCGTTACATTCGACCAATGTCCCGATCCCGTTGCCGCTTTGTCTGCTGCGATCCGCACTCGAACATCAAGGTCATTTCCAACCAAACCGTTGAGAGCGCTCGCCATCCCGCTGCCGATGGTGGGCGTGCGCTGGGTACCGACAGTTCCATTGACGTTGAAATTGTTCGCCGTACCAGTGTTCGTCCACGTGCCACCAGAATTGGCATTACCCCATTGTGATGACAGCGTTCGGGTGAAGTCGTCGTTACCGGTAACAAAGGTTGGCAGAACCGGCGCGACGACAGCGAACCGCTGGATCGAAGTTGGTTCTCCATCGTCGTCAACGAGGGTGAGCGTAACTGGCCAGGTACCGGCGATGCTGTAAGAGTGCGACGCCACCGCCGTCGTCGCCGACGTTCCGTCGCCGAATGTCCATAGGTATGTACTGATCACACCGTCGGGATCGAAGGAACCAACGGAGTCATAATTGCACGACATTGCAGTGCAGGTAACAGTTGCTTGTGCGGTGGGACCGACATTCGGTCCAACAACTGCGATCGACTGGGTTTCGGCATCCGCACCGCCTCGATCATCGATGACAGTCAATTGAACATCGAAGCTGTTAGTGAAGCCGAAAGTGTGCGTCGCCGTGGGACCGGTCGCGGTGTTTCCGTCACCGAAATCCCATGCATAGCTCTGAATTACACCATCACTGTCGGTCGATCCTGAACCGTCGAACGAACAAGTCAGTAAGACGCAGCTGTAGCCGTAGGTGCTGGTCGGCAATGCGTTCGGGCCCAACACGGTAATGGTTTGGGAATCGGCATCTTGTGCCGCGTCGTCATCGGTCACGTTCAACACGATGCTGTAGATGTCGGGGCCTGCGAACGTATGCACCACGCTCACACCGGTACCACCAAGTCCGTCGCCAAAATCCCAGTCGTAGTTTGTGAGCGAGCCATCTGGATCAACGGACCCAGAACCATCGAACGTGCATGTGAGATCCACGCAATCGCTGGTGAACGAAGCAGTCGGTGCCTCGTTGACTACGTCAAGACTCTGTGATTCGGTGTCGGTTGCGCCGTAGTTATCCGTGACCGTCAGCACTGGCTGATACGTCCCGAACGCACTGCCATAGTCGTGCGACGCAGTCAAACCAGTTCCGTTCGAGCCGTCGCCGTAGTCCCACGAATACGTCTGAATGGTGCCATCAGAATCCGTCGATGCCGCCGCGTTGAATGAACACGTGCTGTTCACGCACGACGCCGAATACGCAGCAGTTGGGGCGGTATTCACAACCTGCATCCGGTAATTGTCGAGAGTCGTGGTCACCGGAGCATTCGTGGCGCTACCGCTGAGATACGTACGCACACCGTGCGCACCAGCCACTTGCAGTTCGGGCTGGCTGTCCATAGCAACGATCCCCCACGCGCCCGGCTCGGCCGTGCCGGTTGTCCACGCCTTCGCCTCGAGCGTGGTCGGATTCGTGCCGGTGACTCGAAGACGTGTCGTAAATAGTCGCCCGGTTGCATAGGTGGCGCCCGCAACATTTATTTCTGAGCCAATTTGCACTTCGGTCGAGGAATTGACGACCTTTGCGAGCGACAGCTTCACACCGCCGCCTGGAGGAAACCGCAGGCGCAAACGGTATTCGAGGGTGGTTCCTTGCCGGCGCGCAGTCAGGCCAGCGACCTCGCCGTACGTTCCACCGGTTGGCGCCTTGTTGGTGGAGATGTCAACCACTGTGTCGCTGTCCATCACAAGGGTGCTCGGCAAATACGCAATACGCGCCGCGCCAGCCGTCGCAGAAATGATCCGACCGGTGCCGCTGCCGACGCTGTAATCAGCAGGGGCAGAACTCAGAGTCCATGGGCCACCGATATCGGCGCTCCCCCATGCATTCGTCGTGGTTCGACCAAACGCGTCAAAGCCGAGTGTGCCGAGCGGCAAAACAGTGACAGTGAATTGCGAACTAGTTTGTGCGGTTGCACCGTTGCCGTCATCAACGACGAGGTTCACCGTGTAGGTACCGGAAGCAGCGAACGAGTGCGTCGTGGTGACACCCGAGCCAGTCGTTGAATCCCCGAAATCCCATGCGTAGCTCTCAATCGGCGCATCCGGGTCAGTCGAGGCGGACGCGTCGAAGGTACACAGCTGAAACGCACACGAACCGGAGAAACTTGCGGTCGGAGCGAGATTGACCGAGGTCGCGGTGGCGTAGACCGAACCAGTGGCCGCGTCATTGTCGGTCACTGTCAACGCGACCGTGAAGTCGCCTCCAACGGAGTAGGTATGAACCGCCGTCGGCCCGCTTGCCGTTTGACCGTCGCCGAAGTCCCAGGAATACTGAACGATGTACCCGTCAGGGTCGCCAGAACCTGTCGACCCAAACGTGCACGTAAGATGTGAGCACGATACTGACATCACGGCGCTCGGGGCTACGTTGCCGGGGTCTGGTAGCGGAATCGCGACGTTGCGAGAAAACTCACTCGTACTTCCACTCGGGTTCGTCGTGGTCGCCGTGACCGGCGAGCCCTGCGCAAATGCGGGCACCGGCAAGCGTGCGAATCCTGAACTGTTCGCGACGCCAGTTGTGATGTAGGTAATCCCAGACCCAAACTGGCTCGCTGGGCGGTCGGCGACGAACAGTTCAATGGTGCAACTCCCGCACGTCTGGGCGTCGACTGAAGCAGACGTGGCGTTGGAAAGAGTCGGCCCGACAATTGCCTCGTTCACATCGGGATCGGCGTTGCCGGAATTGTTCACGACCCCGAGCGGGGCCAAATCAATTCCAAGCGCCGCAGTCGACCCAACGCCGTTGTCGTGAATCGAGTTTTGCGTAATGGTGTTGAAATTCGTGGGTGAAATAACTGAGCTCGGTGGGCTCGCTCCAGTTGGAATTATCTGGATGCCACTATCGTTATGCGCCACTTCGTTTTGGCTGATAACGGTGTCGAACGCCCCAGCCTCGACGCGGATGCCGGAGAACCCGTTGCCAATGTCGTTGCCCGATGGGCTGATGCCCACATCATTGCCTTGGACGGTCGAGTGGTGGGTGCCTTTATCGATCCAGATGCCAGCGTCGCTGGCGTTGCCAATGACGTTGTCGATCACCGATTGGTACGAAATATCTGGATCGCATGCTGTTGAGCAGAATGGATTGCCCTCAAGGCGTACGCCCACCTGACCATGAGCAGTCGCCGCACTGATCGACTCGCCGTCGAGCGAGGTCCCGATGAAATTGCCAACGACTTGATTGAACATCGTGCCGACGCCGTGAGAAATCTCGACGCCGTTGCCCAGGTTGCCTGAGATGACGTTGCGTTCGCCCGGCGCAGAACCGCCAATCAAGGTATAGCTCGACCACGTGTTGATATCGATGCCGTGTGACTTTGCGCCGCGCCTCAACAATCCAGTTGGATCAAGCCCAACAATGTTGTTCTGAATGACGTTGTAATCAGTGTCGTTGTCGTATGTCGCGACGTTTTGGTGCGGGCAACCTGAAATCACGTTGCGATTAGCGACACCGGGTACGCCAACGTTGTTGTGATGTGCACCACCCTGTATGACAACGCACGTCTTGGAAGCAATGGTCGTGACCAAAGGATCGGTCGCGCCGTTGGGCAACAAACCAATCAAAGAGCCGACAATGGTGTTGTGATGCGCGTCTGCGCCCAAAAACCAGATGGACCGTCCGAAACTATGAATATTCAGGCCGCGAAACGTGAAGTTGGACCCGGTGACCAAGAAGGCATCGAACGCTGAGGGGCCTTGGCCTGCTATTTCGATGCCGTAGTCCGCGTTCGAAGCAAGTGCGTCAGTATTTGGCGATGAGCCCGGTTGCGAGAATCCATCGATGAGCACCGATGTCACTGAGTTCGTGAGCGTCGGGTAGCGACTTGCCGGCGTTAACGTCTTCAGGCCACCCCCTGGAATATCGAACTGGATCTCTACAGGAAAGGTGCTGAGATTCGCTTCTTGAATGGCACCCCGAAGCGAACATCCTCCGCCGCTGATCGCGCAAACACCGTTGCCAACATTCGAGTCGGTCGCATCGCTGGTGGTGTTGACGACGAAGCTGACTGTCGGACCAGACATCGATTGCGCGCTCGGCGGGCCAGCCTCGGTCGCAGCCTGTTGTACATCGGCTATTGATACACAGTCGGTCCCGTCACAACTCCCGGCTTCCGTCGCCAGCGTCCACTCCGCTTGGGCGGCACCGGCGCTAACGCTCGCTTCCAGAGGCAACGCTGCTTTCGGCGCTTCGGATCGCACCGCCACCGGCGCAGGGTGCCGCGTGCGACTACTCCCTACGGTGATCGATGACTCAACCTCAACCGAGGCAGGAATGACGCGCCCGTTTCGGTCAACCAACACTACGTCGCGGAGTTGCAATTCGAAATTGCCAAGTGCGCGTGGAGAGAGCACTACATCGGTCACTAATTCCGAGACTGGCGCGCCGCGCTCGGCGTAGAACCCCGTCGTGAGGCCTTCGGCGTGCTCTATCGTCGTGAGGGCAACGCGATCACTCGGGGATTGCACGCCGTCAAAAGCCAGACCGCCACGGTCGTAGGCCAATGTGAACTGGGCGCCAGCTACATATTCACCGTTGCTGATCACTACTTTTGCGTGGATAAGGGAGCCACGCATAATCGCCCCCGGCATTTCGATGGAAACACTTGGTGCGCCGGCACTGCTGGCTTGCTGCGGTGTAGCGGCGATGAATCCGCCGAGACCCAGCGCAGCCGCACCGATGAAAGCGACCGCGCGGCGACCAACCGGATGTCCCATATTCCCCATCGTTGTTGATGCGCGTACAGCGAACGTTGCCCCGTTCGATCGCCATTCCGCCTTTTCGCGCCGCGAAAAAATGGCTGGCTCCTTAGAAATCCTCGCCTCTCCGCCCGCAAATGACCCGGCGAGATCAGTCATTCGCGCCTCAAGTATGGCCCATGCCAGGGCCCGATTCAAGCCGAAACTGCGATTTCGGTGACACTCTCTTCCTCGGTAAGAATTCGTTCAAGTTGCAACGCGTATCCATCGATGATGTGCGTGCCAGACATGCCGAGCGACCGACGCTTCTCAATGCTCGAAACCATGGTTGCGTGCCTGATTCGATACCGTTGCTGCTACCCCTGCGCCCAAAGCGTGTACGGGCACGCAGCTACCACGGTGGTCTGCCGATATGAGGGCACAACGTTGGGAGACTTCGGTGACAAGTAATGACTCATTTCACATAAGCCCAACCCCGAGACCAACCGCCATGCGCGGTCGGCGTCGGCCCATCGCCGCAGATGGGCCTGCATCGCTGGTCTCAACCTCAACCCTCGGCAATGAATCGACCCTGCCGCTTGTCGTGCGACCGGCCACCGCAGGCGTCGATCTCGCAGCTTGGGCAGAGACAAACCGCGAGCAGTTCGAAGCCTGGCTCGTCGAATATGGCGCTGTCCTATTGCGAGGGTTTGGTCTCGTCACACCACCGCAATTCGAGGCAGTTGTGAGTGCTCTGGTTCCTGACCTCTTCGGCGATTATGGCGATCTCCCGAAGGAGGAAAGCGGTCAACGGATCTACCACTCGACTCCATATCCGAACGATATGGCGATCTTGTTCCACAACGAGAGTTCTCATCTCCCTTCGTGGCCCACCCGCCAATTCTTTTTTTGCGTCCAACCGTCGCCTGTCGGTGGCAATACTCCCCTGCTCGACTGCGAACTCGTGATGCACCGAATTAACCCCGAATTCGTGGAGCGGCTGGCCACCAAGAAACTCTGCTACGTCCGTAATTTCGTGCCCGGTATCGATGTGAGTTGGCAGGACTTTTTCAAAACCGAAGACCGCGATCGAGTCGAGCATCAATGCGCGGCGGAGGGTATGACCTGCGAATGGCTCGGAGAGGTGCTGCGGGTCAAGAACCGCACTGAGGCAATTCGCACCCACCCCCAACGACACACGCAGGTATTTTTCAATCAGGTGCAGCTGCATCATTCGAGTTGTCTCGACGTCTCGACGCGTGCTGCGCTACTCGACCTCTGCGGATCGGAGATCGCGATGCCACGCAACGTGCTCTACGGTGACGAATCTCCCATAGCCGATGAAGACATGCAGCACCTCAACGAAGTTTTTTTCGAAAACTGCATACAATTCGCATGGGAGGCAGGAGACATCATCGCGGTCGACAACATGCGGGCATCACATGCGCGATTGCCCTTTGAGGGGGCGAGAAAAATTACGGTGGCGATGGGTCGCATGGCGTCGCACGACGAGTTTCAATCTGCGACTCCGTGACAGATCTGTGGCGCTATGACTCCCTTTTCTCTTCCCGGCTGCGCGCAACTCGATGCACGCCAACCAACCGCCGTGACGATTGAGGTCGTTCACTTCGATCTCAACGACTCGTCGCATGACCAATTCCTGTCAGGTCTCAGCGCGGACGAACGCGCCCGCGCATCTCGTTACAAATTCGACCGCGATCGAATCCGCTACACCCGCGGCCGAGGCGTTCTGCGTGACATCCTCGCGAAACGGGTAGGAATTGCCGCCGACGAAATCGCACTTGGCTACGGACCGAAGGACAAGCCATTCCTCGCCAATGGGCACCTGCATTTCAACGTCGCTCATAGTGAGAATGTCGCTGTAGTAGCGATATCTCACCGAGAGCTCGGTATCGACGTCGAGCTCCTGCGGGAAGGATTCGCCGACGACACGATTGCTGAGAGGTTCTTCGCACCAACGGAAGTTCAACAATTACGCGCCCTGCCTGTGTCCGACCAGGAACCCGCGTTTTTTCGGTGCTGGACACGCAAAGAGGCGTACCTCAAGGCAATCGGCGATGGCCTATCGATTCCCTTGGATGATTTCACTGTGGAGTTCGCCAGCACTCGCCAACCAAGCATTACCTGGATCCGCAACCGACCTGACGAGCCCCAACGATGGACGGTCATCGACTGTTCAGAACAGCTGAACTGCAACGCAACCGCGGCAATTGCGATTCGCGATTCGATCCCAACTGTGCAGTTCAGTCGGCGCTGAACTCCCAGGTGTTCTTGACTTGTACTGGCGACAGCCGCACAACCGAGCGAGGCGTGCTTTCCACGTTGGGTCCGCTCACGTCGAATGCCTTCGCGGGATGCCATTTCACGAGATCGTGCGCACGAGTTGCCTCGTGAATCGCCGTCCAGAGAAAAAAACGACCGCGAGGTAATGGCAGATGTTCAAACGTGCACAGCACACTGTTCGAACCGCTTGACAACTTTGCTGACCCCTGCGCCACGAAAATCGGGGTTGCGGGGCCCTCGCTCACGCCCATATACACAACGCAGCCTCGTGCAATGTCAGAATCAACAGCCAACTCAACAGTCATACTGCCGTAACTTTGGACCCCATTACCTGCTGTCCCAGTCACTGTCGTTGAAGTAACGCGAACTGGGCCAGTTTGATCAGAGCCAACCTCGGCAGAGTGTTCGATCCATTCACGATAACTACCGAGCACTTCGCGAATCGGAGAATCTTCAACCAACATGCCATCACGCAGCCACAGACCTCGTGTGCATGTCGCTTCCATCGTCGCCAGGTCGTGGCTGACAAACAGCAACGTGGTGCCGTCAGCCTGCACTTGGCGCATCCGCTCAAGACAACGCTGTTGAAACGTCGAATCGCCGACCGCCAACACCTCATCGACAAGCAAAACCGCAGGCTCCAAGAAAGCAGCAACCGCGAACCCCAACCGTAATTGCATTCCGGTCGAATAAAATTTGACTTGGCGATCGATAGCTGATTCGATTTGCGCGAACTCAACGATCTGATCGAAAACTTGTGCAACGCGCTTACGTTTCAGTCCGAGCAGTGTGCCGTAGAGGAAAATGTTTTCTCGTCCAGTGAGGTCGGAGTGCAGCCCAGCGCGCACCTCAATCAGCGCGCCGATTCGACCGCCGACATGTACGTTCCCGGCGCTGGGATACATCACGCCGGCGATCATTTTGAGCATCGTCGATTTGCCAGCACCGTTCGAACCGATGAGCCCGACTGACTCACCCGGTTCAATCTTGAAATCGACATCGCGTAAGGCCCACCGATAGTTGTTGCTGGTGTCACCTCGTAGACGGTCTCGCAAGAATTCGATTCGGTCAATGAGAAACGGATTCCGCAGATCGGCCCGAAACCGCTTCCAGACTCGATCGATATTCAGGGCGCCTGTAAGCACGCCGCCCCTAGCAGCAATAATGTCATCGGCTCTAGAGGAGATCGGCAAAGCTCGACTCCAATCGCTTGAATACCTTGAAGCCAACGAAAAACACCACGACGGCCGAAACCGATGCGTAGCCCAAGAGCGCGAGGTCAGGCGCCAAGCCTTTCAACGCGGTGCGACGGATACTGTCGATGACTGGCCCGATCGGATTCGCTATCGAGTAAACGATCTGCCACTTCCGCTCCAGCCCGTCAAGCGACCAAATCACCGGTGTCGCGACCAGACCCATCTGGATGATCACAGGCAACACGTGGCGGATATCGCGCAGATGCACAACCATCGACGAGATCAAAAGCACGACACCCATCGTGAACACGATTTCAATCAGAATCAGCGGGACGACCCACGCGAGCACGAGCGCGTGGGGCATTGTCGTCTTCGCCGCGAACAGCACGACTACCGCAACCATTGATGTCAATGTGTCAACGGCAGATACGCCCACAATCGAAAGCGGGAACACCTCTCTTGGGCAGTTGATCTTGTTGATGAGTTGCAGATTGGACAACAGCGAAAGGCCGCCTTGACCTACTGCCGAGGCAAAAAAGGTCCACGGCAGCAACCCACAGATCGCGAACAACGCGTACTCCGGGTAATGCGTCTCAACATTGGCAACCTTGCTGAGGAATATCGTCAGGGTAAAGATCAGTACGACCGGCTGCAGGAGCGCCCAAGCAACGCCGAGAATCGCCTGTTTGTAGCGAACGCGTAGCTCCCGTTCTGTGAGGGTCGTGACCATTTCCCAGGCGGCAAATGTGGATTTCAGCGCGCCAAGCAAGGAGATTTTGCGGCGAAACGCGAGCTCCGGAGGTGGCGTCAGTCCGATCGTTGCGGGATCGCGCACAAGCTTCGTTCTCCAGGTTGGCGACCGATGGGACGCACGGACAAGCGGATAGCGCGAACAGTACCCACCAAGGTCGGATTCAAGCCCATCCGCGCGAATCGCGGTGTCTGTGTGGGTGCAGTTGTCGGAAGGAAAAAAGAGTTACTTGAGTTCGAATCAAATTACTCCGACAAATGCTGGCGTCACGCTCCGTGAGGATATATGATCTGTCAGTCGCACCTGGGCGGAGCTGGGTGGAACAAAGCGAAGGAAAAGCCATGTGGGGCTCACACGAGCTTGATCATGAAATTCTGCAACCTGTGGCGGACCATGCCCAGAGTACTGGCGCTGGGACGCTCTACATCGTCAGCCCTCCCGCGGGCATCTACGTTCGCGTGGTGAAGCCCACAATTGACCGCGTATTCGCCGCAACGGTGCTCGTAGCGGTGCTACCAGTTTTGATCGCCTGTGCGATCGCGGTGCGGGTGAACCTCGGCTCACCTATCTTCTTTACCCAGGTCCGGGTGGGCCGCGGAGGTAAACGTTTCAAGGTCTACAAATTTCGCACTATGCAGCAAGACCGTCGTGATCGCGCACTAGACCCCGAGGCCGACCTGGTTGTGCACGATGGGTTCGTTGGAAGCGACCGCCGCAAGACCCACAAGAGTCCGAGCGATCCGCGCCTCACCGGCGTTGGCCGGTTCTTGCGCAAATGGAGCCTCGACGAATTGCCACAGCTGTGGAATGTCGTGCGCGGCGACATGAGCATCATCGGGCCACGGCCCGAGCTGCCTGAAATTGTGGCGAGCTACAACGACTGGGAGCACGCGCGGCACATGGTCCGACCTGGCCTGACTGGGTTGTGGCAGGTTTCAGCCCGCGGCGAAGGGCGCCCTATGCACGAACATGTCGGCGTCGACATCGAGTATGTCGCTGGAATCTCAGCATTCCTGGACCTGCGCATCATCGTGCGCACTCCCCTCGCGTTACTCACCAACCGCGGGTTCTGACTCCTTCCCCAGCCTGAATTGGCGAGAGCCGAACAGCAGTACTGTGGCGCGCAATGCGAATCTTGATCGTTCACGCTCAACACCGTGAATTGGGTGGGGAAGACGTCGTAGTCGCCGCTGAGGCCGCGCTCCTCACATCGAACGGACACACCGTCGAAGTCCACTCGGCACAAAACCGCAGCAGCCGCGCCGCGATGGCCTCATTCGCGACCGCACCTTGGAATCCCCGCCAGGCGAGGCGCCTTGAAGCTGCTATAGCGGGTTTCAAACCAGACGTCGTGCATATCCACAACACGTGGTTCGCGCTATCGCAAGCAGTGATCCACGCGGCGAACAAGGCTTCTTCGGCCACAGTCATGACGTTGCACAACTACCGTCTGTTATGCGCGGATGCAACATTGTTACGCGACAACCAGGTGTGTCGAGACTGCGTTGGCCGTTCCCCGTGGCCTGCCGTGCGCAACCGCTGTTACCGCGACTCCGTTACCCAATCAGTAGTGGCTGCGGCAACCATTGTTGTAGGGCGCCGCTCGGCCCTGTATGACGGAGTCGATCGCTTTATAGCGCCCAGCGAACTCGTGCGCGATATCCATGTGCAGTCGGGCATCGCGGCAATGCGAATAACAACGGTCCCTCATTTCCTGATCGACCCCGGGCCACGCCCCCAACCTCCGTCGACCTCGAAGTCGCTGATCTGGGCGGGTCGACTAGCCCCGGGCAAAGGCGTCGAGGCCCTTATTGATGCATGGTGCCAAGCTGCTCTGAGCAACTTCGAACTCTGTATCGTCGGCGATGGCCCACTTCGCGACTCACTCGAGTCCGCAGCACCAAACAACGTTCGCTTCTTGGGGCACCGGCCCCTGGACGAAACTCGCGCTCTGATACGAGATGCTCGGGCTTTCCTATTCGTGAGCGAATGGCTTGAGCCATTCGGACTCGTACTCCTCGAATCGCTTGCACCCGGCACGCCAATAATTGGATTCGACACCGGTGACACCAAAAAGATCGTCGGCGCCGGCGCGAGGCTTGTCGCGACGGGCGACGCGGCCGCGCTTGCGGAACAGTTGCATGCGCTCACGGGCCCTGATCTCGACTCCATAGGAGCAGCCGGCAGGGAGCATTTTCTCCACAACTTCACGCCAGAGCAGCACTTCAATGCATTGGTGTCTGTGTATGAAACAGCACTACAGCAAGCGCGTGCGTCCAGATGACCAAAACCTGATGACGCCGCTCGAACCGTTCACCGTTGCAAACGCACACGGGCCTTTGTGACACGATTACGCACCCACAACGCGATGAATCTCACCAGAAACTGCGAGTTCGTAACCGTGTAGCGCTTCCATAGTCGGCGCGGCTCTTGGGCCAAGCGATGGAGCCACTCGAGACCTACTCGTTGCATCCAACGCGGTGGGCGGTTGAGCGTGCCACCAAGATAATCAAATGCGGCACCAACGGCCAGCATTGCACATGGAATCCGATCAAGATGATCGGCCACCCACAGTTCCTGGCGCGGACACCCACGGCCGACCAACACAATTCCTGCGCCCGAGCCGACGATGCGCGCCACGTCCAACGCGTCCTCTTCGACGGTTGCGTCACGAAACCGGTCGGCTTGGCTGTCGACAATCGAGATGTTCGGGTACTTCAACTCCAACGCGCGTTGCAGGGCCGTGCTGGTGGCTTCGGTACTGCCAAACAGAAATACGCCAACCCCCGCACGCGCCGCGGCTGCGCACACTTTGTCAGTGAGGTCCGGCCCGTACACCCTCTCCGCGAGCGACTCCTCATCAATGAGATTCAGCGCCCAGCGCACTGGTTGCCCATCGGGTGTCACAACGTCGAGTCGCGCAAGGGCACCGTGGAAATTGGGGTCGTGAACCGCCGTCATCAATCCATGAGTCGCCAGTGCGGCGACGCCGAACGGAACCCGCTGGAGACCAGCACTAATCACCGCATCGACCACGGTCTCATACGTGCACGGCGTGACATTCACTCCGAATACTTCGACGGAGCGGAAACCGCTGCCCGAATCTACCAACGTGATCGACCTTCGGCATAGATCGACTCGAGAGTCGTCGGAACGTCGTATGTAGGCGACCAACCGCCGAAATCGCGATGCATCTTACGCGTGTCGCTGATCCACCATCGATGATCGCCGACGCGCGCCTCTGCATCGTAAGCAATGTTCATGGACTTGCCAGTGATGCTCTCGCAGATCGCAATGGCCTCAAGCATGGAGCAGCTCGCGAACCGTCCTCCGCCGACGTTGTAAGCCTGCCCCGACGTCGGTTGGTCACAAAAAGCTAAGAAGGCGGCAGCAAGATCCTCCGCGTGCAGATTGTCTCGCACCTGAAGACCGTCATATCCGAAAATTGTGTACGGCGCGCCGACAGCCGCACAATGCATGAGATGAGCCAAGAAACCATGAAGTTGTGCGCCGCTATGACCAGGTCCAGTGAGACACCCGCCGCGGAACGCAACCGTATTCATTCCGAAATATCTGCCGTATTCCTGTACCAAGAGGTCTGCCGCTGTCTTTGAGACGCCGAAAATGCTGTGCGTACTGTCGTCGATGCTCATGGACTCATCGATTCCATGTTCGAAGTAGGCATGGCTTGTCGCCACTTCGAGCCGCCGACCAACGATTTCGAGCGGCAACGAATTTGGCCGATCGCCATAGACCTTGTTGGTAGAACAAAAAATGAACGACGCCGATTCACAATGACGACGGGTTGCCTCCAACATCGTCAACGTGCCATTGGCGTTGACAGTGAAATCAGTGTGTGGGTCTGAAGCGGCCCAATCGTGCGATGGTTGCGCAGCGCAATGGATTACGACTTCGATCTGATTCGAGAACTCGCGAAACAATGCATCGATACCGGCCACGTCGCGTACGTCGAGATCGACCGCCGTGAAATTCGAAAGATCGTGCTCCAAACGTTGTACCGACCAGCTTGTTGACGCACCCTCGCCGAAGAAAGTTGCTCGCATATCGTTGTCGATACCGACGACTGCCTTCATACGCGCAGCAAAGGCGCGCGCGGCAGCGGCTCCAACGACGCCGCCTGCTCCGGTGATCACCGCAACGCTCACGAATCGAACTCCCTACACCCTGTCCGCCGATTGTCCCTATTCGCCTGCGAGGCAGCGTTGGGCTACCACGACATGTAACAATTCTGTTTGCTCATCGATAGCGTTGGTCACGACCACAGCCCACCTTCACCAGCATATCGGCGCAAAGCTGCGAAAATAAGGACGAGCAACGTGAAAGTGACAAATTCCCGCCACGCGACAAGACGATCGAGGGCGCCGAAGAACTACCGTAGAGGCAGCGGGCCAGGCCGGGCCGAGGCGCTCACATTTCGAGTCGCGAGGCCGATAGGCAAGTAATCATTTTTGTTTTTGGAGGACAACCGTGGCCAACACGCGCATCGATACTCATCCGCCCATTGAAGGCCCCGGGCTGTTGCAATCATTGCGGTTGCATTGGCGACTCGCCACCGCGATCGTGATGCTGTTTGGAACGCTCGGATTTGCCTATTCTGCCTCCGCAGCACCGAGTTACTCGTCTACTGCTCGAGTGAGTTTGACTCCTCCGGCCAACGTCGGCGGCCCGACTGGCATGATTCGATACATCGCGACGATTGCCCAGTTCACGCGCTCTGAGGCTGTGCTCAAGCCAGCATCGGAGCAACTCGGCATCAGCTACGGCGAGCTGCGCGGTTCGGTCGGTGCGGTTCCCGATGTCGCCTCAAACGTCGTATACGTCACCGCTTCGACGGGGAACCCACAAGAATCTTCGCGGAGAGCCAACGCGATGATGGAATCGCTTGTGGCAGCAGTCAAAGCAGACGCCGATGCGAAGCTCTCAGCGAAAGACGCCGAGCTTGACGCGAAGCGCGCCGAGCAGAACGCCATTCTCAAGAATTCGGCATCAAACGCGCAACAACGCGCTGCCGCCCAGCAAGTGCTTCAACGTATCGAAGATCAAGACGTCACGAACACGAGTAATGCCGCCGATTTCGGAGATGGCGTCGATTTCACCACGAAGGCGTTGACGCCACCCAAAACTGGGTTGCGGGCGTCGGCGACTCAAGGAGTCTTGGGAGGTCTCGTCGGATTCATCATCGCGTTGGTGGTGTGTTGGATCTTGGCCGACCGTCGACGTGTTGTCGATGACGCCGCAGTCCCGGGCATCGTGACCGACACACGACTCCTGGGCGAAATTCCAACGCTACGCGGAGATTCGGCGCGTGCTCTCGGTGCGTTTAACGAAATGCCCGCAGCATCTTTCGAGTTCGCAGCGGCAGGGTTGTGGTCGGGATTGGAATCCGGCGTGCTTATGGTGTCGGGCGTCGAAGTCGGTGCTGGTAGCACTACCTCTGCCGCGAACGTCGCCTCCGCATACGCGCGTGACGGCCGTCGAGTCGTGCTCATCGACGCCGACGGCGGACAGCGGAGCCTCACGCAGATCGCAGGAATTCACCCCGGAACAGCTGGCCTCTCCGACGTGCTCACGATGCGCGCCCCGTTGGAGTCTGCGTTGCGGGCGGTTGATCTCGGAGACGCAACGTCAGTCGCGCTATTGCCTATTGGAAAGCCAGAAGCGGATCTTGCGAGCCTATTGAGGGGCAAATCAATGGCTGAGACAATCGATCGCCTACGCGAGTGGTACGACCTCATCATCATCGATGTCCCACCGTTGGCAGTTGATGCCCATGGCGCTTCGCTCGCTCGTCTGGTCGACGCCATCATGTTCGTCGTTCCTCGTGGTGTCCGCATGCGTAAAGTCGAGCGGATGCGTGAACGCCTCGATCTGCTCAACGTTCCTGTCCTGGGCTACGTGTTCAATCGAGACCACGCGATTGAGGTCAGCGTCTCTCGCAACCGAATCGCTCAGCGTCAGTCGTAGTAGACGCTTGCGCACGCGCTCATGAGTCCAACAGACACGACCTCTACGGCCGCCCCGTCATCCACGAAGCGCCGGGCGGTTGACGCGGTTGTCGATCAATTCGTGGTCGCGGGAACCAGCTTTGTACTCATGATCCTGGTTCGACGAGAACTCGGCAAAGGTGCCTTCGGTCGGTACGGGTTGCTCATCAACGCGATGATTCTGTTGACGGCGCTCCAAACCGCATGGGTAGGCGACTCACTCACCGTACTGGATCGCTTCAACGCCCGAATTCGCTCAGGCCTCACAGCGTCGATGTTACTGTTCGGAGTCTTCGGCGCGGTCTGCGCGTATGCCCTGTCCGTACGTGTCGTTCACCCGCTCCTTGCGCTGATGTTTGCCGCCATGGTGCTGCTATGGGCTGTCGAAGAGATCGGGCGCCGAGTGTTTATGGCGCGCATGGCATTTCGATCGCTCCTCATCAATGACATCATGTACTCCATTGGAGCCTTTGGAACTGTCGCGATGCTGTGGTTGGTTCGCGGCCGACTCACCATGAGTGTCGTCATCGCAGGGATGCTCGTTGGCGCAATCGTTGCGCTTGTCTCGACCTCAGTGCAATTGCCGCGCAACGAACTTGCATTCGCGCGGCCATCGCTGCGAGCGGCTCAGGAACTGGCACCCTTCGCCGGCTGGCGCGCCGCACAGCTCAGCATTCGGCCCTTGTCTCAGTTCGCGGTGCGCTCGTTGGTGATCGCTTTGGTGTCGTACGACGCAGCAGGAGACTTGGAATCTGCACGCCTGTTCAGCCAACCCGCAATGACATATGTTTCCGGCATCGCATCCTTCCTACTGCCCATGTACGCGACACAAGAACGCGAACGGGGTCGTAGCTCTTCGATACGGCTCATAACCGCAGCATTGGTTGTGCCAGTTCTTGTCTACGGTGCACTCGCGGTTGTATTTCGAAACGATATCGCTGGTCGTCTCTTTTCAGACCGAGACGCTGTCATGCCGATCGCCATATTGGGATGGCTGGGTATCGCGCTGCTATTTGCTGCTGGTCAACCAGTTGCCAATCTCCTGATCGCTCGCAAACAATCACGAGATGTCTTTTTGGTACGCGCTGCGGATTCGGCGATTGGATTGACCTGCGCGGCGTTACTGATTCATTTCAAATCGCCCAATTTCGCTCCATGGGGCCTCGCCGTGGGCATGGTCATCGGAACGGTTTGGCTTGCTACTCTCGCCTCCCGCGGCACCAAAGCACGCGAATCCTCTGACCAGTCGTTCAAGGCACTCGCGCCGCATATCGGCGGCACGCAATGACCGGCCTCAATATCGGGGTGTTTGGAGCCCGCGGGATCCCTTCTACGTACAGTGGTTACGAGACGTTCCTCACCACCTTGCTGCCAGAATTGGTGGCACGCGGCCATCACGTCACCATGTATTGCCGCAAAGGCGAAACGCAGGGCGACGACACCTATCGCGGCGTCGAGCGAATCATTTTGCCGGCGATTCCTGGCAAGCAATTCAGCACCCTAAGCCATGGTGCTGTCGCGTCAGTGCGCTCCCGAATTGCCCGACACGACGTCGTGGTTACCGTAAATGTCGCGAACGCATTATTTTGTGCGCTGCATCGCTATACCGGAAGGCCTATCGTCCTCAACACTGACGGCCAAGAATGGCTTCGAGGAAAGTGGGGCAAGGCCGCCCGCTCGTTCTTCAAGGGTTCAGCACGTGCAGCAGGCAGAAGCGCCACCGCGTTGATTTCTGACTGCGCTGCGATTCAAAGTCTCTACCGCACGGATTTTCACGCGACTTCAACGGTGATCCCCTACTGCATACCGGCAAATGCGCTGAAACCTGCCCCTGAAGTCCTACATCGGTTGGGGGTTGAGCCCGGCCAATATTTCGTCGTCGCGGCGCGGCTGAACCCAGAGAACAACGTTGACACCATTGCCGACGCCTATACAAAAACCCAACTCGATGTGCCATTGCTGGCATTGGGTGCCGCAAACTACTCCTCGCCCGTCGAACAGCACTTGGCTGAGATCGCAGCGCGCGACACACGCATCAAGGTAGTTGGCCACGTGAACAATCGCGACGAGTTCTTCGAATTGCTCGGTTCAGCGCGTGCGTACCTCCATGGACATTCAGTCGGTGGAATCAATCCCTCTCTCGTTGAAGCGATGCACGCAGGTGCGCACATCGCTGCACTCGACACTCCCTTTAATCGCGAGACGCTGCATGACACCGGACAGTTTTTTGAATTGCCGCGACTACCCGAGATGTTTGCGCGACTCATGGTGGATTCCGATGCGGTAGTAACGCAACGACGCGAAGGAGCTCGCATCCGAGCCGCCGAGCGATTCAATGTCAACGACGTCGTTGATGCTTACGAACAGTTACTCACTGCAGTCAGCCATCGTGCTGCACGCAAATCATTTGCCATGCCAACGCGTTGGGACTCGCAATGAGTCCACAACTTCCAGCGCTGTGCGTCATCGCCCACAGCGCAGATCTCTATGGCGCAGACCGGTGCCTTCACGCAGTGATGCCTGACCTTGTGCGTCGCTACCGGGTTACCGTCGTTGTTCCATCGTCGGGGCCGGGGGTCGCGGTCCTCGAAGCACTGGGCGCAGAAGTTACGCGACTGCCTGACTATGCGTTACGGCGGCGCCACCTCACGTTCGCGGGATTTCTGCCGTGGCTCGTACGCCTAGTGCGAGGGGTGAGGATGCTCTCACGTCTGCACAAGAACCGGGGCTTCGTTGCAATCTATTCCAATACCTTGGCAGCAGCTTTGGGTCCAATGCTGCGACTTCGTTGGAAAATCCCCCACATCGTGCATGTGCACGAATGCCCGCCCCAACCGCGTTGGATGGCCCCTGTGTTGTTACGCATTGTCAAACGCACAACGCAATTGGTGATCTGCAATTCGCGCTACACCGAAGCGTGGGTCGTCGCACACCAAGCCGGCCTTCGGGGACGGACCGTTGTTGTACACAACGGGCTCGATCTCGTGCCCGCACCGCAGTCCCCTCCCGCACTGCACACCCCCTTCACTATCTGTTGTGTCGCGAGAATCCACCCCAAGAAGGGCCAAAACATTCTCTTGAGCGCGCTTCGCGTCGCCACTGAGCAAGGCCGAGACTGGAGGGTCGAACTCTACGGAGATACTTTGGAGGAGTATCTGCCGCTGTATTCCGAGCTCCGAGAATTCGCGTCGGCACATGGCCTCACCGACCGAGTTGCCTGGATGGGATTTCACCCACACGTTGAGGATCAATACAGAAATGCCGATATAGCAGTCGTCCCATCGGTCATCCCTGAGGAGTTTTCGTTGGTCTGCCTCGAGGCTCAAAGCATGTTGCTTGCGGTAGTGGCAACCGGCCCTGGAGGCGCGTCCGAGGTGATCCTCCACGGTGAAACCGGGCTCATCGTGCCACCGGGTGACGTGCAAGCCTTGTTCGCCGCAATATCCGAGCTTGAAGATGATGCCGAGCGGCGCGCCGCCATGGGACGCAACGGCCGACTTCGAGTGGAAGAGCATTTCAGTCGCGAGGCCTTCGCCCAGGGAATCTGCACACAGGTTGGGATCCTTACCGGAGCACAGTTCATAGAAGCGAAACCGACGTGAGCATGACCGGCGTGAGTCGACGCGTCAGTGATGTCACTCGAGCGTCCAGCGCGCGAACATCGGCATCCACGACCAGTCGGAAGATCCGCTCTTCATGGAGCTCCACATTCGAGCGCTGGTGGGTTGCAATTCTCATTTTGCCCCTGATGATGTCGAGCGATTTCAAGTTTCGGCGCCGCTCAGCCGTATCGGCATTAGGAGGAACACCCGACGCTCAGGTGTTGATAGAGGTTGGCGTCTACGGACTTGTAGCGGTATACCTTGTGCTCGCCCGAGGAAAGGCACCCCGGCTTCGCCGCACGACACCCATCATGTTCACCATGTGGTTCTTTGCAAGCGCGTTGGCAGGGTCCGCGGTGTATGCCGTGTACCCGACCCTTGCCATCGTTCGAGGAACCCAAGTGCTCATCGTCTGCGCGGTCGCACAGACAATCGCGTCAAACGCAACGGCGAAGCATATGCATCGACTCGCTCATGCCTATCTCGTCATGCTGTGCGTCGCCGTGGCGCTCGGTCATGCAATCAAGTTGCCCGTGAATCCCGTTGTTAACAGCCGCTTTCATTGGCTGTACGTGCATCCGGTTCCGGGGGCGATCTATTTGATGATCGGCTCACTCATAGCCTTCGCCTATATCCGTTCAAAGGAATTGCGCGAAGTGTTGCGACTATGGCCGACTTGGGTCTACGTCGGGATGGCAGGCTGGATTTCTCTGGCGCTAGTGCTGACCAAGACACGCGGCTCGATGATTGGTGCACTTGCAGGCGTTTGCGTCCTCATGGCATTTCGCACAAAGACCCGTACCAAACTCGACGTAGCTGCTTTCTGCACAGCCACACTGATTTTCATTTGGTTCGCCTTCGGAGACGCCATCATCACCTACGTCGAGCGTGGCCAAGACATCAGCAAACTATCGACCCTGAACGAACGGACGAATCTTTGGGCATTGGCATTCGACGTCTTCTATGACAAGCCAATATTCGGCTCAGGTCTCGGAGCCTCGCGGGGAATATTCCTCGAACTGATCGGCCTCGGAGGCGGACACAACGCGTTTGTCAACGTTTTGGTAGATGCAGGGTTGCTCGGAACAATCCCATTCGTAGCCTTGGTTCTTATGATCGGGACCACGCTGTTCCGGTTCCCACGCAACTCGCCAGGAGGACGCGATTCGCTATTGCTACTACCAATCTTTTGCGGGCTTCTGGTCAATTCCATCACCGCGGAATTCATGGCGGTACCAGCGAACAACGCCAGCATTTGGCTGTACATTTTTTGCGGCTGGATCGGAGTTAATCGCCGAGCAACCACGAGCTATCTGTACTCCGAGCGCGGCACCCGCCTTACTGCCGTGCAACGAACGGTAGCGCCGACCTCCGCGCCGGCAGCAGTTTCCCGCGTGCACTAATCGAAAACTCAACGATGTCATCGTCGAGTGCATACTGCGATTCGACGAACGCCAGCGCAATTCCGCAGCCCAACATGGGCGAAAAGTTGCCACTCGAAACACGCCCCACGACTGCACCGCCTAGAAGCACTTCATAATCGGCCCGCGGTGGTTGGCGGCCTTCGACGGTAAGGCCCATGAGCCTGTGGGTGACTCCTCGCTCCAGTTCGGCGGCGAGCGCAGCCTTGCCAATGAAATCCGACTCCCATCCCACGACCCATTGCAGCCCGGCCTGCAGAGGTGAGATACCAGGCCCGAGGTCGTGCCCGTGTAGCGGCAGACCCGCCTCAAGCCGCAGCGTGTCGCGCGCGCCAAGACCGGCAGCGACGAAACCATGGTCGAGTATCGCGTCCCAGAGTTCGCCGGCTCCCGACGCCGGGATGTGTATTTCAAGCCCGTCTTCTCCGGTGTAACCAGTACCGGCAACGACACAATCGTGGCCGCTCCATCGTGTCGTAGCCACGCGGAATCGCCCAACTTCACCGAAGCTCGGCGAGATGTCGCCCGCCATCGACTTTGCTCGCGGGCCTTGCAGCGCGAGTACGCAACGATCGTGGGTGATGTCGGCCGCCACGCACCCGACGTCGGTAGCGCCCCGTAACAGCGCCGACACGACGCGTTCAGTGTTTGATGCGTTGGGCATCACGAAGAACTCTTCGGGCGAAACCCACCAGACAATGATGTCGTCCACCACGTGGGCATCATCTGGATCAAGGAGGTGCGTATATTGAGCCCGGCCCGGAGCTATGCGACGAAGATCGTTACTCAGCGAACGCTGAAGGGCTTCGTATGCTCCTGCCCCGGCCACGCGCAATGTGCCGAGATGCGATACATCAAACACCACGGCAGCGTTGCGACAAGCCCGATGCTCGTCAAGAACGCTTGTGTACTGCAGCGGCATGTCCCAGCCGCCGAAAGGCGTCATCTTCGCGCCAAGCGCACGATGACGACTGTCGAGAGGGCTCAGCTTGACCGTGTGATCGTGCACAGCTCATACGCTACCGACCAGACGACGCGCGCCAGCGAACGCTTGTTGCAATGTTATTCTCGGCTACATATCGTTAGCGGCCACATCGAGCGACGTCGTCAACGAGGTCGCAGATTGTGGTTTCAATTCCACGATCCGGTCGTCGATCGACTCAACGACTGGGCCGAGCGCAACGATGTTCAAGACTCCTTGTCCGTTACGGAGTAGGTCGACGACGGCGTCACCGCTGTAGGCGAGTATCGACGTCGCACCCTGCAGAACCAAGTGCGCAGATGCGAGTTCCTCATCAAGATTGTCGCGGAGATATTCGATCGCCCGCCTCGAGGCTTGGAGGGAAACCCCGGAATCAATCAGACTCTTGACAACTTTGAGCTCAACAAGGTCCCGATACGAATACAAGCGCTGTGTGCCGGAACCCGCAGCATCGTGCATCGATGGCCGGACCAAATCAGTGCGGGCCCAGTAGTCGAGCTGACGGTAAGTGATCCCCACAATCGCGCAAACCTGGGGACCTCGGAATCCTCCTTCGAGCGTTCCGGGCTTGGCGGGTTGCAACGGAACCGACGCAGCAATATCCGTTCGCGACATCGAGGAATTGTTCGGCTGGGAAGCAAGATCACTCATTGCGTGTCTCCTGGGGGACGGCTCGACGCTTCGCACCGAGACAAGATCACATCGACGTAGTTACGTGGCTGTGAACCTAAACACGAACCCCAGGTGTTCGTCAACGTCTAGTAATGATTGAGGTTGAGACATTTGAGCAACTCTCAACCAATACATTTCGGGCAGCTGATTGAGGAAGCCCAGGTCACATGGCACACGCCACGCGGCGCACCCATCGAAGATTCATGCAAAATCTTCGGGTGAAACCTGATCGAGGAAGCTTCGGAACTCCTCGATCTGCGCATCTCCGAGCGGCACGTCCTCGTTGAGGGCGGTTTCGCCAGAGATTCCGGCTTCATCCAGTACCGCCTCGGCGGCATAGATCGGAACTTCGTCGACCCCAACGCGCACAAGCAGCGCAATCGCATCCGATGGACGTGCATCGAGCCGCGAGATCGCACCGTCGCGTTCGATTTCGATCGAGGCATAAAACGTGCGGTCATGAAGTTCTGTTATTTCTACGCTGCGGATCCGCACGGCTTGAAGATCCAATACGTTCTTGAGCAGATCATGGGTCATCGGACGAGGAGTATCGATGCCCTGCATGGCGTGCACAATCGCAGTCGCTTCGGGATTGCCGATAAAGATCGGCAACGTGCGGTCGCCGTCGGCTTCGCGCAGCACAATCACCGGCTGATTCGTGGGGATCTCGACTCTGACGCCTTCTAACCGCATGCGGATCACGTTGAAACGGTACCACTGCTGCGGGCGCCACAATTGGGCGCCAACCGCCGACTACGAGTTAGAACGCACGATTTGTTGTAGCAACGCGGTGCGGAGAGTGCGGCCAAGACCTGCGAGATCCGCCCGAGTTGCATCAGCTTTCGCGTTCGCATCCGGATTTCTTTGACGCCGAAAGGGTCCTACAACCTGTTCAAACAACACCAACTCGCGTTCGGCAAACGCTTTATACATTCTGAGATGGCGGGCTTCTATCCCGACTTGTTGAAATCGTTGCGCAGTTCTGGCGATCGTCAACGCCTCATCGCCGAACAACGGACGTTCGCTATCGCTATCGATCGGCACGACCAACCCGAACGACTCCAATTCTGTGAGTTGCTGATCAGACACCCCGGAAGCCGCGGCCAGCTCCGATCGGGTGAGTGAGACTCCTGAGGACGACAACTGCTCGTGTGAATCATCAGCCTCTGCAAGCAATTGAGCGGCGGACATCGCCGCGCCGCTATCTTGGGCCTGACGGGCGCGTTCGAAGAGTGCCTGAACGGCTTCCTCGCGCGACGGACGTTGATCGGCAAGGAGTTGATCAAGAGTTAGCTGCCCATCATCGAGTTCCGCGAGACGGTCTTTGATTACTTTCAGCGGCAGAAAGTGGTCGCGTTGTTGGGCCAGTATCCAACGAAGGCGTTCCACATCGGTGCGGGCAAACTTGCGGTATCCCGACGGCGTGCGTTCGGGTGCGATCAGGCCCTGGCTTTCCAGAAAACGAATTTTGCTGATCGTCACATCATGAAATTCGGGACGCAATTCATTGAGAACATCGCCAATTGATGCGTGGTTGTCGTTCATGATCCGCCTGCTTGCGAGTCGATCTGTGAGTTCTCGACAAAGCGCAAGCGGTACCGCCCGACTCGTAGTTCATCGCCATGATGTAGCAGCGATTCATCGCTTCGGTTTCGGTTGACGTACATGCCATTCAGCGACCCGGCATCGCGCGCAACGAACCCGGCATCTGTCTTCAGGATCGTGACATGACGCCTGGAAACTGTGATGTCATCGAGGAAAATCTCCGAGCCAGGATGGCGCCCCACCGTTGTGGTTGCAGTGTCGAGCCGAAACGAGCTCCCCGCGGCCGGGCCCTGGAGCACGACCAGCAACGCTATTCCGCTGGGTAAACCCTCAAGGTACTGCGAAAGGTCATCGGCATCGTCGGAGGCAGTCACCGCTGCGAGCGTGAGTGTTGTGTCTTCGGCCATCGCAGCGAGCGACGCACCGCAGCTAGAGCAGTAATTGGCGTTGGCTTCGTTGCCGTGGCCACACCGGGCGCAAACTTTCACTTCCTGAGGCTAGCCAGTGGGAGTGACGACTCCAACCACTCTGGACCTAAACGTAAGAGTTATCCCACGTCGAGACTATTCCACCAATGCTCGATACTGCCCGGAGTCCATGAGGCTCTGCACCCCGTCAAGATCACGGACTTCAATGCGGAACATCCATCCGTCGCCATACGGTTGGCTGTTGACCAACGCGGGTTGTTCATCGAGCAACTCATTTCGAGCTGTGATTATCCCGGCGAGCGGGGCATAAATCTCCGATACGCTCTTGGTCGATTCCACCTCGGCGACGTTGGCACCCGCTTCAACGACATCGCCAACCTCCGCTGGGGCTACGTACACGACGTCGCCGAGTGCATCCTGGGCGTAGTCGGTGATGCCGATGGTCGCGACGGTGCCTTCGAGGCGAATCCATTCATGATCCGTGGTGTAGCGCAACTCTGAGGGAAAGTCCATAGCCGAAACTTAGTTGTTGGGTGACGATCTAGATGCCTCGTAAGCGCGCCGTATCAAAGGTCGGCAACGCGCGCAGCACGGCCCTCACGCAGCGCGACCCGGGCGAGCGGAATGTACTGCAACACCGCGTAGTAACCCAGGGCGACGCCCACGATCCCACTTATCCAGCCCACAATCGACATTTCCCAGTACCAGAAACCGTCGATATGCGCAGCAAGCAAAAACATCGGGAGCGCAGGCATCACGAAAAATGTCCCGGCCTTGCCCGCCCACACGACGTCAATTCGGCGAGCGCCTGCTAGGGCCAGCGTCACCGTCACTGCCCCGACCAAGACCTCACGTATCAGCACAACCCAGACAAAGATCTTCACCTGAAATGACACGACGTCGAGCACCAACAGCGACACAGCACCCGCGATCATCAGCGCACGGTCGGCGGTCGGATCTAGCACTTTGCCAATCGTCGAGCCTTGGTCGAATCGTCTAGCTATATACCCGTCAACCCAATCCGTGGCGCCGAGCGATACAAGCAGCCACGCCGCGATCGCCGGGTGGTCGCTCCCAAACAACAGCCATAGAAACAACGGCACGCACAGCAACCGCACGAAGGAGAAGGCATTCGGGAACGTCCACAATCCATTGTCGGTCACCACGAGGCCGTCTGCATCGTCTGACCCGCCTCCGTTGTGCCGCGATTGCGCGTTGTGCGAAGTAGCCATGCTGATCAGGCTAACCGGTGATTCTCATACACCGAGCGCCGCACTCTCGGCCCGTGGGTCGGCGCCCACCGCGATTGCACCAGTGTCAAGAAATTCGATTGCGTGCGCGTGCCCCATTGCATCATCGAAGTCTCGCAACACACGTATCTCGTGTCCTCGGCGAACCAGATCGCGTTGCACAGCGTCTGAGTACCGGGCTTCCAGTTGCACAACGCCACTTCCAGGATCGACGTGGAAACGAGGGGCATCGATTGCGAGTTGCGGGTCTTTGCCATCAATGAGCATCTGCACTAACAACTGAAGATGCACCTGCGCTTGCGCGTGGCCTCCCATCGTGCCAAATACGTGGGTCGGTACATCGTCGCGCAGCACCATCGCCGGTATGAGCGTGTGCAACGGGAGTTTGCCGCCAGCTAGCACGTTTGGATGCGCGGCCTCGAGGGAAAAAGCCGACCCGCGATTGTGCAAGTTGATTCCCCATCCGGGCACGTGCACTCCGGACCCAATCGCCGTGAAGTTGGACTGGATCAACGAGATACTCAATCCGTTGCCATCGGTGCAGCACATGTACGCGGTCCCACCGTCAGCGCCCGGCCGGTGCCGCATCGGAATCGCGCGATTTGGATCGATACGTAGCCGCCGATCTCCGATCCATTCATCGCTGAGCATCGCTGATGTTGCGATAGTCATGGCGTCTGGATCAGCCACAAACTCGTCTCGGTCTGCCAACGCCAATTTCGCAGTCTCGATCATCACATGATCGCGGTCTGGCCCGTCATGTCCGAGGTCCAACCCATCGACGATACGCAACATTTGCAGGGCCGTTACACCCTGAGTTGGCGGCGGAAGCTCGATGACTGTCCGCCCTCGAAATTCGGCTCGGAGCGGCGTTACCCAGGCACCCGTGTGCCCGGCCAGGTCTTCGATCGTCAGCGACCCTCCGCTGCGTTGTACTGAGGCGACGATTGCCTGCGCTACTTCGCCTTCGTAATACGGTTCCCATCCGTCGGCGCTCAGCGTATCGATCAACTTCGCAAGACCCGGCTGCACAACGCGGTGATTGGCGCGCACCTCGGGGTAGTTCTCACGAAGATCGGAGTCGTCGATGCCCATTGCCCGCAGGATTGCCATGCTTCCGGCAAGTCGAAACGCTCCCGGCTTGGTGAGCACAAATCCTTCGGCCGCAAGCACGAGTGCCCGCTGCGCCAGTTGGCGGAACGTCTGGGTTCCGAACCGTTGCAACAGTTCGAACCAGCCGCGCACTGCACCTGGCACTGTGATCGTGTGCGCGCCGAAATGCGGCATCGTCTGGTGGCCTTCACTCCGCACGTCGCGAGCATCTGAACCGGCAGCGCTGCGCCCGGTCGATCGGTAGCCATGCAAATCGCCATCGTGCACCAACGCCAAAAGGTCGCCACCGTACCCGCAGTAATACGGAGCAACCACGCCGAGTGCCAGATTGGCGGCGACGATTGCGTCGACGGCATTTCCTCCGGATCGCAATACGTCGTACCCCGCGAGCGTGGCCAAATAGTGCGGTGTGATCACTGCACCGCTCGCGTAATTGCTCGAACTTCCCATCACGATTCCTGTGCTGTAAGAAGCCCGAACGGCGACGCATCGTCGCCAAGGTCGATCTTGCATTCGTCGCGAAGTCGGCGATCGAGACGTTGCGATGCTCCTTCGAAAAACTGCTGAGTCACTTTGAGCTGCGCTGCTTCTTTGTCGGCCGCCGATCCGTATTGTTTGGTTCCAAACAACACTTCTGCGTAGTCACGAACCACCATCATGTCTTGTCGGGTTGGGCCTTCGTGCAGCGCCGCGACAATTTCATTCAATGCTCGAATCTGCCTTCGGTGATTGGCATCGGTGTCGTTACCAACCCGATACGCGGATTGGGGTTGGCGCACTAATTCGCAAAACGTTGGATCTGCGTTGCATCCCGTCGCGGCCACAGGCAGCACCAAGACGAATATCACCAGAAAACCGCGAGCATGTCCGAACACAGGCTGCCAACCTAACATCGTCTGATGGCCTTCCAACTCGCAGACCTATTCGAACTTGTTGCCGATGCTGCCCCCGACCGCGTTGCGCTCGTCGCAGGCGAGCGCAGGCTCACATACGCAGAGCTCGACAATCGCAGCACTCGCTTCGCGCATCACCTTCTGAAGTCCGGCCTCCCCATTGGAGCGTGGGTGGGCATATACGCGTACAACCGAGCGGAGTGGATGGAGGCGATGATCGGTTGCTACAAGGCCCGCATGGTGCCCATCAATATCAACTACCGCTATGTCGCCGAGGAGCTTAAATACGTCTTCGACAACGCCGACTTGGCGGCCGTTGTGTACGAAGCCGAATTCGGTCCCCTTATCGAATCGATTCGTGGTGAGCTTCCAAAGCTCACAACATTCCTGCGCCTCGAGGACGGCACCGCGGCCACCGACAACCTGCCAGCAGTCGACTACGAAACCGCGCTGGCCGAGGCGAGCGATGATCGAACTGACTTTCCACAACGTTGCCCGGAAGATCTCTACGTGCTGTACACCGGCGGCACCACGGGAATGCCGAAAGGCGTGATGTGGCGACACGACGGGATCTTTTTCGCAGCCATGGGCGGCGGCAACTACGGCGGTCCGGGTATCAACGAGCCCGAGGAAATCGCCGACAAGATCGCTGCTACGCAGTCATGTTCCATGGCGCTCGCGCCCTTGATGCACGGCAACGCTCAATGGACATCGTGGGTAACGCTGCTCGGTGGCAACAAGCTGGTCCTATGGTCTTCACGCAAATTCGACCCAGAACTCGTGTGGGACCTGTGCGATAGCGAAGGAATCAACACGATTAGTCTGGTCGGCGACGCAATGGCCCGCCCGTTGGTCGATCAACTCGCGCATCGCGAGCCCCCCGCTTCGTTGTTCGCCCTCGTCAGTGGCGGCGCCATTCTGTCACCTTCGATAAAGGCTCAGATCAACGAACGTATGCCAAATGTCATGGTGCTCGACAGCTTCGGAGCGTCCGAGACCGGCTCGAACGGCGCTGTAGACATCACGGCGAAAGGCCCACGCTTTCGTATGAATGAGTGGACGACGGTGATCGATGATGCATTCGAGCAGTGCACTCCCGGCGTCGTCGGAATGCTCGCGCGACGCGGACACGTCCCACTTGGGTATTGGAAGGACGAGTCGAAGAGCGCTGCCACCTTTATCGAACACAATGGTGTCCGATGGGCAATACCTGGCGACAAGGCAGTCATCGAGGACGACGGAACAATTACGGTCCTGGGTCGCGGCAGTCAATGCATCAATTCGGGCGGCGAGAAGATCTTCCCTGAAGAAGTCGAAGCGGCGCTCAAAAGCCACCCTGCAGTGTTCGATGCCACCGTGGTGGGTGTGAGCGATCCTCGATGGGGCGAACACGTGAGTGCAGTTGTGCAGTTTCGAGTCGGAGCGGTCGCGTCCGTCGAGGAACTCGCGGCCCATTGCCGCGAGCACATTGCGGGTTACAAAGCTCCTAAGACGCTCACCGCGGTTGATCTCATGGTGAGGTCGCCCTCCGGCAAACCCGACTACCGCTGGGCCAAAGAACTCGCTGCGAGCCATCACGCGCAGTGAACGTCGCGCAAAAGCGCTCATTGCGAGACCCGTTCACAACAGGCCAGCGAAAGTGCCGCCATCGACTTGAATGCTGGCTCCGGTGACATAGCAAGCTGACTCAGAGCAAAGAAACGCAGCAATTCGTCCGAAATCGTACGGATCTCCAAGCTTGCCGGCCGGTACGGATCCGGCAAGAGATTCAAGAGTGCCCTCGTCGTACACGCCGGTCAGTCGGTCGGTTGCGTGAAAACCAGGACAAAGATTATTCACCGTGACACCGTGAACCGCGACCTCGCGCGCGGTGATCTTCAAGAAGCTAGTTATCGCGGCTCGTGCCACACTCGATGCTGCCAGTCCGCCTATCGGCTGTTTCGCTCCCAGCGATGTGATTGCCACAACCCGCCCCCATCGCTGTTGAATCATGTGCGGAATCGCGCGCTGGCACATCGCGATCGCACTACGACAATCGAGATCGAACGCATACTGGTATGCGTCGAGTGAGGTTGTGGCAAACGTGCCTGGAGGCGGGCCACCCGCATTCGCAATCAAAATGTCACAACCGCCGAGGGCATCGTGAGCCTCATCGACGAATCGTCCCGCTTCCTCGGGTTCGCTCAGATCCGCGACGATCGCGATCACATCGTCCCCCAACGCAGCACGCGCAGTGGCAAGCTTCGCTTCGTCACGTCCGCAAATGGCGACTTGCGCACCCTCTCGCACCAAGGCTTCTGCGGTCGCAAACCCCAAGCCTGCGCTCCCGGCCGCGACGATCGCCCTTTTGCCGATGAGGCCCAGATCCATAATTAACCATCCTGATTGTGAATTGGGCCGTCGCCCGTCGTGAGTGGCGCGCCGGCGCGGCCGGTGCGCAACCCGATGATTTCAGCACAGATCGAAACTGCTGTCTCTTCTGGCGTCCTGCCGCCCAAATCAAGGCCGATCGGCGACCGGACCCGCGCCAACTGGTCGAGGCTCGCGCCCGCCTCTCGTAGACGCTGCAACCGCTTTTCATGTGTCGTGCGACTCCCCATCGCACCGAGGTAACCCACATCGGTGCTGAGCGAACTCATGATCGCAGGAACATCGAACTTGGTGTCGTGCGTGAGTACGCAAACAGCATCTCGGGGGCTCAATGGGTCTGCGACCGACGCAAGGAATCGATCTGGCCAATCATTCACCACAACGTCGGCCATGGGAAAGCGAGCGGTGGTCGCGAACACAGGACGCGCATCGCACACAGTCACGTGATACCCAAGCAATTTTGCGACCCGAGCCAACGCGGCCGTGAAATCAACCGCGCCAAAGATGATCATGCGCGGCGGCGGTGCAAACGACTCAATAAACACAGTCACATCACGTTCACGAGCCTCGCCGCGTTGTCCATAATGCCGAGTGCTCGTGATGCCCGCCGCGAGTTCGCCCAGAGCGTCGCGAGCGACAACCCTATCGAGATTGGCGTCGCCAAGGCTCCCTAAGGGTGCTGCGCCCGGTTCGATGAGCAATTTGGCTCCAATAGGAATCCCTTCGATGATGGTTGCCAAAACAACGGGCCGCTGCGCTGCAAGCGCGTCACGCAGCCGCTCGTATATCACCATGCAAGTTCCTCAACGAACAGGTGAATCGTTCCGCCACACGTGAGCCCAACCGCGAACGCATCATCGTCGGAATACCCAAACGTAATGACTCCCGGAGCGCGAGTTCCGTCGAGAACCTCCGTTGCAGCTGCGACGACCGCGCCCTCCACGCACCCGCCCGACACTGATCCGGCTACTTCGCCAACATCATTCACCACCATCGCCGCGCCAGCGCCGCGCGGGCTTGAGCCTTCGGTTGCAACGACCCGAGCGACTGCGATGCGACGACCGCTCACTCGCCAACGTTCGATGTCGATGATGACATCTTTCATGATCGTGCTCCAATCACGTCGGCCAGCTTCGACAGAGCTAAGAGCGAATGGCCTTCGACAAACACATCAATGTAGGGCAGCGCGGCCGCCATTCCTTGTGCGAGCGGGGCGTACCCATCGGACGCCTTCAACGGGTTGACCCAAATCGTGCGCTGCGCTACTCGTTGGAGTCGTTGCATCTGTTCACCTAGCAACGCGGTGTTGCCACGATCCCATCCATCCGAAAGGATCACTACGTCCGCGCCGCGGGCCATACCGCGAACACCCCATTGATCGTTAAACGATCGCAAGCCATCGCCAAGGCGCGTACCCCCAGACCAATCGACCACGCGTCGTGCGACCGAGCGAATCGCAGCATCGGGGTCACGCGACTGCAACTCTCGAGTGATTCTCGTAAGTCTTGTGCCGATAGCAAATACTTCAACTCGTTTGCGACTCAACACAGATGCGTGTACAAATCTCACAAAGGCGCGGGCGTAGGGCTCCATCGAGCCCGACACGTCGAGTAGTAACACCACCCGCCTTGGTCGCGACGATCGCTCGCGAAAGTATCGATGAAACGGTTCACCCTCCGTCCGGAGCGCGTGGCGTACCGTACGTTGCACATCAGGTCGACCGTGACGTGCAGCATGACTGCGGCGAAGCCGCCGCGATCGTTGCGGAGCTGAAGTCATCCGCAGGCGAGAGAGCAGATCGGCCGCCTCGACAAATTCGGCGGCAGAAAGTTCGGCAAAGTCGCGCTGCTTCAGCACCTCATGATCACTCCATCGAACGCTGATCAATGGATGATCGGGATCTTCCGAGCCGTCATCGTCGGAGTCGCAGTCTAGTTCGGTATCGGGATCATCAACGGCGATCGCTACGGGAGCGATGCGATGCAGTATCTCCGGTGCGCCGCCAGTGAAGTGCTCCCAAAATGCCGTGAACACTTCGTCGTAGAGGCCGCGGTCTTCCGGTCGGCGCAACATCGTGCAGTACCCCGCCCAATACACCGCGTCACGATCGGACACGCCAACCCATTCCAACGCCTGAGCAAAGCTCACTGTGGCACCGACGGGGACGCGGATTCCTGCGTTTCGCAACACCCGCGCGAATGCAACGGGGATAGCCGGAAGGTCAATGGAAACAGGTGCGTTGGTATCCGACCCCGCCGAAATTGAACCCATAGTTGCAATCGCCTACGACGCGCGTTCGATAGCCGAACGTAAAAGCGATTCGATGCCGGTCTCATACACCTTGGCTTGGTCTTCGCGGTACTTTACGACGGTACCGAGTGTGGCCACGACTGCGGCCTCATCGAGCCGAGTACGGCCGAGCGCAGCGACAGAGCGCGCCCAATCGATTGTCTCGGCTACTCCTGGCGGTTTGTACAAGGACAAGTCGCGTAGCTGCATCACGGTGGCGGCAATGTCGCGTGAGAGAACGTCGCCCACTTGTGGCGCGCGCAGTTTGACGATCGCGAGCTCTCGATCAAAGTCGGGATGATCAATCCAGTGATATAGGCAACGCCGCTTTAACGCGTCGTGCACGTCTCGGGTGCGGTTCGATGTAAGAATCACGATCGGAGGCACATCAGCTTGAACAGTGCCAAACTCCGGAATCGTGATCGAGTTATCAGCGAGGATCTCAAGCAGAAACGCCTCGAATTCATCGTCAGCACGGTCGATTTCGTCGATGAGCAGGACGGGTGGCACGTCGTCGGCATGGTCAATCGCAGAGAGCAATGGTCGCCGGATGAGAAACCGCCGGTCGTACAGTTCGTCCTCGTCGATGTCGCGCTTGGCGGCCTCCAGAGCACGCAAGTGCAAGAGCTGGCGGGCGTAATCCCATTCGTAAACAGCCTGCGATGAATCAATGCCGTCGTAACACTGCAGCCGGATCAGACGCGCACCGAGCCATTGCGCCAACACCTTGGCGATCTCGGTTTTGCCAACCCCAGCCTCGCCCTCCAAAAGCAACGGCCGCCGGAGAGCAAGCGTCAAGAACACACTCGTCGCCAAACCTTCGTCGGCAATGTAATCGTGCGCTGCAAGGCCTTCGGCAACCTCATCAACGGACGCGGGCACAGTCCAGACCATGGCTGCAGGGTACCCTCCCCCGCCATGACAACCGGAGCCTTCCTACATCCCTACGCCAAGCCGACCCGCCTTCAGACCGACTTCATTCGAGTAGTGCGGGGTACGGGTTCGACGGTCACCGACAGCGCCGGAAAGACTTACATCGATGCGATGGCCTCGCTGTGGTACGCGAACGTTGGCTACGGCCAACCGTCGATAGCGGACGCGGTCGCAAACCAGATGCACAGCATCGCCGCGTACCACTGCTTTGAACCGTTCAGCAATGAGCCCGCCGAAGCAGTGTGCGAGCGCCTAGCGCAACACGCACCTTTTGCGAACGCGCGAGTATTTTTGACGAGTTCAGGTTCCGAAGCAGTCGACTCGGCAATGAAGCTGGCCCGAATTGCCCAGGTACGGCGCGGCCATCCCGAACGCACTGTCATCGTCACGCGGGGCCGCGCGTACCACGGTGTCACGTACGGCGGGCTCTCGGCCCAAGGGCTCCCCGCAAATCAAGAGGGCTTCGGGCCGTTCGTTGAAGGTGTCGTGAACCTGCCACCGGACGACATTGAAGCAATGGCGCTCTTCATGGCCGAACACGGACACACTGTGGCTGCAATCATGACCGAACCGGTACAAGGCGCAGGTGGAGTCTTTCCGCCGACGCCGGACTACCTCGCAGGGTTACGCAGATTGGCTGATCAGCATGACACCCTGTTGATTTTCGACGAAGTGATCTGCGCATTTGGTCGCCTCGGCCATTGGTTCGGAGCCGAGCACTTCCAGGTCACGCCCGATCTCATCACGTTCGCCAAAGCAGTCACATCGGGCTACATCCCGCTCGGCGGCGTGATTGCCAATCGTCGGGTGTGCGACGCGCTTGAATCAGATCCGAACTGGATGCTGCGCCACGGTCATACGTATTCGGGACACCCCACGGCCTGTGCCGCTGCACTTGCCAACCTCGACATCATCGAACATCAGAACCTTTTCGCACGAGCACCACAACTTGGTGACCGGATTTTCGATGGTTTCGAGTCGTTGCAACGCGATGGCTTGCTGCGCGAGGTTCGCCGTGAGGTTGCGGTAGGAGCAACCGTTTTGGCCGAGGGTCGTGACGCATTCGCGACTCGCGACGCATTGCTCCATGCTGGAGTGATCACGCGAGCGGTCAACCCCGAAACCCTGACGTGGTGTCCGCCACTAGTCATTACCGACAAGGAGATCGACACTGTGGTCGACGCGTTGAGCGTGGCGCTACGAAGCTAACGAATCCCGAGCAACAACGGGATTCGATAGCACGCCGATCTCGTCGATCTCCACCCGCACAACGTCGCCTGCACACAGCCAACGCGGCGGGTCGAATGCAGCACCAACGCCGGCAGGCGTACCCGTTGCGATCACGTCACCGGGCTCAAGGGTGCATGCGATACTCAACACCGCGATTTGTTCTGCCACGGAGTAAATCATCTCTTCGGTCGAAGCGCGTTGCCGCAACTCGTCGTTGACGTAGGTCCGGATTTCGAGTGACTGCGGATCGGCAATGTCGTCGGAAGTCACAAGCCACGGACCGAGTGGGCCGTGCGTATCAAACGACTTACCCAACGTCATCGTCGGGGATCGCTGCTGCCAATCGCGCACCGAAACATCGTTGGCAATTGTGTACCCGGCGACATACTCCAAGGCTTCTGCGATCGACACGTTGCTAGCCCGTCGACCGATCACGACCGCAAGTTCGCCTTCGTAATCAACCTGTGGCGAAATCGCCGGTATCACAATTGCATCGCCACTACCCACGATGCACGAAATCTGTTTGTTGAAAAAGACCGGGAATTCACCACCGAGTGATCCGCCCCGTTCTCGCGCGTGTGCAGCATAGTTGCGCGCGATTCCTAAGAACTTCGAGGGTGCGGGTAGCCAAAATGAATCGTCGATCGGGCTCCTGCGACTGGGGTAGGGAATCCTCATGACTTGAGCTTCGCGCAGCTAGCTTGCAGTGCATGGACGGTGACAATTCACTTTCACCCAACCCAGTCGCCGACGAACTCGCGATCCGCAACCTCATCGCTCGCCTGTCGTTGAACGCTGACATGGGAAGCGTCGAAGAGTACTTAGCGTCCTTCGCCAGCGACGCGGTGTGGAACCTGCCCGGCAACGCAAGCCATGGCATCGATGAGATCCGCGCTGGACTACTCAATCGCCGTGCGTCTGGAGCGGTCGGACCAGGCACCAATGGAAGGCACATGGTGTCGAGTATCGACGTAGTAATGGACGGCGACCGTGCCACTGCTCGTTCGTACTTCCAGTTCGTGACCAATACGAATACCGCGCCGGTACTCGCGCTCGTCGGGGCGTACGCCGACGAATTCGTGCGCACTGCAGCCGGTTGGAGACTCCAACGGCGCGACATCACGTTCGGGTAAGAAATTACGGGGCGTCGATACCTGCGAAATTCGGTACTCGCTTCTCTGCGAACGCTTGCAACGCCTCGATATTTGCCGGTGCACCCATCAACCTCTGAAATGCCTGATTCTCACTCTCGCGTGCTGCGTCAATCTCTGCTCGCAATGGCGCAACCATCGCGCGTTTGATTTCTACCAACGATGAGATCGGCTTACTCGCCAACGTCTGCGCGGCATCCAGTGTGGTCGCCATCAACGAATCAGGTTCAGTCAACTTCCATACAAGCCCCATGTCGAAGCACTCCTGCGCGCTAATCCACTCTGAACTCATCAGCACCCACGTGGCGTGTTGGCGGCCTACTAACCGCGGAAATGTAAAACTGCTTGCCGCTTCCGGAGCAACGGCGAGGCTCGAAAACGGGCACTTCAATCGCGCCACGGTTGACATCACCACCAAATCGGCAAACCCAATGATCGTGGTGCCAATTCCAAGACCGAGACCGTTGATTGCGCAGATCAGCGGTTTTGGGAACGCGATGAGTGCGTCAATCATGCCCATAAACCCGTGCGTTCCCGCTTGGAATTCGCCCCCCATACGAGCTGCCATTTCCAGCAAATCCGTTCCGGCGCTGAAGGCATCGCCTTGGCCTGTGAGTACGAACACCGCAACCATCGGGTCCGTCGCGGCGGTGAGCAGCGCTTCGGTCGTGGCGTCATAGAGCGCCTCGTTGAACGCATTCTTGGCTTCGGGGCGATTCAGAGTCGCGACACGCACCCGGCCATGATCCTCAATATGCAACATGATGGCAGTCTCGCGGCCAGCCGAGTCGTGCGGCCAACTCACCCGATGTCGACTCATGCCGTGGAAATAGGGAGAGACCCTCCGGAGAGAGTCTCTGACCTGGTGTTTCTTTGGAGCGGACGACCGGATTCGAACCGGCGACCCTCACCTTG
>SXGS01076966.1_pt1 | contig 92206 bp, 81 predicted proteins | sample 3174681 | NCBI WGS metagenome assembly SXGS01 (sample SAMN11356861, study PRJNA531348) | freshwater metagenome | isolation source: freshwater sample F1-80 | place: China: Fuxian Lake, Yuxi | collected 2017-12-25 | reverse complement strand
CCGTGGTCGGCGACCGCACCGAACTGACCATGCTCACCAAGGTTTTCACCGAGTCCGGCGTGCCGGCCGGAAACGCCGCGATCGGTTCGGTGAAATCGCAAATCGGGCACACCAAGTGCGCGGCCGGGATGGCCAGCATGATCAAGGTCTCGATGGCGATCTACAACGGGGTCAAACCGCCCACCTTGCACGTCACCACGCCGAGCGCGGCTTGGGACCTGGACAGCAGTCCGTTCGTCTTCAACAAGGAAGCCACTCCGTGGACCGCCCCGTTGGACGAACGCTTTGCCGGGGTCAGCGGCTTCGGCTTCGGCGGCACCCACTTCCACGTGGGGTTGGGTGGGCACAAGAAATCCGCCCCGCCGCGGCACAGCATCGACGAGTGGCCGGCCGAACTGTTCCTCTTCCACGGCGACGCCACCGACGCGATGCGTTCGGTGAAGGAGCTCGGTGCCGTCGTCTCGTTGGGCGACGACAATGGCCGGCCCTGGCGGCTACGGGACCTGGCCGCGAGCAACGCCGTCCGCTCGGCGAACGCCGGCAAACCGGCGTCCATCGCCTTGGTGGCCCGCGACATCGATGAGCTCACAGTGCTGCTGGCCCGCGCTGCGAAAGGCGAACACGACCCGGACGCAGGCTTGTTCACGGCCGCGAAACCTACGGAGCCCGGGTCCTTGGCGTTCCTCTACCCCGGCCAGGGCAGCCAACGTCCGGGGATGCTGCGGGAGCTTTTCGTCGCCTTCCCGGAGCTGCACGAAACCTTGGCCCTGGGCCGACCGTGGCTGGGTGCGATGCTTCCGCCGGCGGCCTTCACCGCGGAGGAATCCGAGGCGCAATCGCTCCGGATCACGGATACCAGGGTCGCGCAACCGGTTTTGGGCCTTGCCGCCATCGCTTTGGGCGAGCTGCTCGGCAAAGCCGGCATCCGGCCGGATCTGGCCGCCGGGCACAGCTACGGCGAGCTCGCGGCGCTCAGCGCAGCGGGGGTCTTCGATGCCAAGACGCTGATTTCGATGAGCGCGGACCGTGCGGCCTCGGTGGTCGGCGCAATCGGTGCAGACCCCGGCAAGATGGCTGCCGTCTCGGCCTCCGCCGAAGCCGTCGAAGCCGCTCTCGAGCAGGCCGGGCTCGCTGCGACCGTCACCCTGGCGAATCGGAATTCACCGGCCCAAACGGTGATCTCCGGTGCCAGTGCAGCCATCGATGCGGCCGTTGATGCCGCGCGCGCGGCCGGCCTGGGGGTGAAGACCTTCCCGGTGGCCTGTGCTTTCCACAGCCCGGTGATCGCCGCGGCATCGCGCAGCTTCGACGCTGCCCTGGCCGGAGTGCCGCTGGCGGAAGCCGCATTCCCGGTCTGGAGCAACCGCACCGCCCAGCCGTATCCGCAGGGTGCGGCTTCGATCCGTGCCGAGCTCGCGGCCCAAGTGACCGCACCGGTGCGCTTCGTCGAGCAGATCGAATCGATGTATGCCGCCGGGGCCCGGACCTTCGTCGAGGTCGGCCCCGGCCAGGTGCTCAGCAAATTGGTCGCGGCAATCCTGGGCGAACGGCCGCACACCGTGGTTCCGCTGGCCAGGAGTTCGCGCGGCAGCATCCGCGAACTCCTGGTCGCCTTCGCGAGCTTGGCCACGGCCGGGACCAAGGTATCGGTCGATTGGCTCTACCGCGGCCGCGATGCCCAGGCGATCAACAGCTCGATCATTCCGCTGACTCCGGGTTGGACCGTCAACGGCGCCACCATCAAAACCCGCGACGGGAAAGTTGTCCCCGGCGCGCTCGCCCCAGCACGACGTCTCCAGGAGGTCACCCCAGTGCAGCAATCCGCAGCGCAACAGCCGCAACAACTCGCCGAGCGGGATGCCCTGGTCGCCGAGTTCCTCAAGACCAGCCGGGAAATGGTCGCCGCGCAACGGGACGTGCTCCTGGGCTACTTCGGCTCCGGTTCCGGCACGCCGTCCGCGCCATCGGCCGGATCCCAGTCCTTCCTTCCTACCCCTGCCGCGACGCCCGAGTTCGCCGCCGCGGCTCCGGCTGTGCCGGGACCGCCCGCGCCGGCGCCGGCCAGCCCCCTCGCAGCCGGAGCGGGCCTGGCCGGCGGCGCTCCGGTCGGGGCCACTGCGACGCTGCTGCAACCGCAGGCTAACCCGGCCCCGGCGGTCGGCTTGAGCCCCGCCGCGATCCTGGCCGCGGTCGTGGAGATCATCAGCGAACGCACCGGGTATCCGGCCGAAATGATCGAACCGGACCTCGACCTGGAAGCCGATCTGAGCGTCGATTCGATCAAGCGCACCGAAATCGCCGGAGAGCTGGCCGCCAGGCTCAGCAAGGTCGAAGGTTCCGCGATCGCCTTGGACGACCGGCAGCTCGAAGAACTTTCCAAGGCCCGCACCACCGGCGCGATCGCCGACTGGCTCAGCGCGCGGATCGGCAGCGCCGTCGAGACAGCAGCCCCGGCCGGATCCCCGATCGGCGCCCCGGCCGGTCCGGCGGCCGGCCCAGCCGTCAGCCCGCAAGCCGCCGCGTTGAACATCTCGGCGATTTTGGACGCGGTCGTGGAGATCATCAGCGAACGCACCGGATACCCGGCCGAAATGATCGAACCGGACCTCGACCTGGAAGCCGATCTGAGCGTCGATTCGATCAAACGCACCGAAATCGCCGGAGAGCTGGCCGCCCGCTTCGCGGAGGCCGGGGGCAGCAGCAAACTCAGCGACAACCAGCTCGATGAGCTTTCCAAAGCCCGCACCACCGGCGCGATCGCCGACTGGCTCCTGGTATCGCTCAGTGGAACCCCGGCCGAACCGGCCACACCGGCGGCGGCGGATCAGCAACCGGCAGAACCCGCCCAGGCTGGTTCGGCGGTACCGGGCCACACTCCGGAACGGCTGCTCTTCAAGAAAACCCGTTTGGACTTGCCGCAAGCCGCCGCGGGCGCGCTGGCCGGCCGGCAACTGCTGATCATCGGTTCCGGCGAGATCGCCGGCCAGGCCGTGTCGGCCGCCGCCGCACTCGGCGCCACTGCGGTGCTGGCCGGGCCGGAGCAAGCAACCGAGGCCTTGCAACCGGGCATCGACGGCGTGCTCTACCTCGATCCGTTGGACAATCCGCAGACCGCCGCGGTGCCGGATCTGTTCCCGCTCTTCAAAGCGGCCATGGCGCTCGGGCCGCGGTACCTGCTGGCCGCCCGGCCGATCGCCTCGGACGGATCCGGCCGGGCCGAACGCACGATCGGGTTGCGCGGACTGTTCCGCAGCCTGGCCCGCGAATACCCGCAGTCCTTGGTCCGTCTCGTGGACATCGAGCCCACCAAGCCGGCCGATGCGGTCGCCGCGTCGCTGCTGGCCGAACTCACCGATGTCTCGAATGAACCGATCGTGGATCTGTTCAACGGCGAACGCACCGGCCTGGAACTGGTCAACACCGATCTGGGCCTGCTCGGTGCCACCGGAGCCGGTCCGGCCGGCGAAGGCGCGGCCGAAGCCGAAGCCCTGCAGCTGGACCGGGACTCCGTCGTCGTCCTGGTCGGCGGCGCCCGCGGGATCACCGCGAAGTTCGCGAACACCCTGTCCAGCACCAGCCGCTGCCGCATCGAGCTGATCGGCCGTACTGCTTTCGACGGCCTGGCCGAGCCCGCGGACACCGCGGCAGCCGCTGATCTGCCGGCCCTGCGCCGCGTCTTGGCCGGCCGCCCCGGAGCCAGCGCGGCCTCGATCGAACGCGAAGCCGCAGCGATTTTGGCCCGGCGCGAGGTCACCGGCACCATCGAAGGGCTGCGCGCCAACGGCAGCAGCGTGGAGTACCAATCGGTGGACGTCCGGGACGCGGATGCGGTCCGGGAGGCGCTGGGCCGGATCCATGACCGCAACGGTCGGATCGACGGCATCGTGTATGCGGCCGGAGTGATCGAAGACGGTTTGGTCGCGGACAAGGACCCGGAATCGTTCCGCCGGGTGTACAGCACCAAAGTGGACGGGGCCGCCACGATTCTGGCGGTGCTGGATTCGCTGCCGGTCAGCCCCGGATTCGTGGTCTTCTTCGGCAGCATCGCGGCCGCGATGGGCAACCGGGGGCAGAGCGATTACGCCGCCGCGAACGACGCCTTGGAAGCCATGGGCACCGCCTGGTCGTTGCGCACCGGGCAGCGTGCCGTCACTGTGCACTGGGGGCCCTGGGCGCCCTCCGGCAGCAATCCCGGAATGGTCAGCGATGAACTCGGCCGCGACTTCGTCCGGCGCGGCATCAAACTGATCGACCCCGAGGCCGGGACGCATGCGCTGCTCAAGGAGCTCGCTTGGGGCGAGCGCCATGTGAACGCCGTCGTCTACACCGCTTCGGAGTGGTGAGTTGAGCACCGAACTGGGCAACCTGCCGCGCACCGCCGCCGCCCGGTCCGCGGTCGAGCCAGATGCCGCACAGGTGTTGCTGCTGAGCGCTGGCAGCCTGCCGGAGATGCAACAGCTCCTGATGGCCGAGGACGCCGAACTGCTCGCCCGGATCGGCACGCCGCCCGGAGACGGGCCAGTGCGGTTGGGCATCGTGGCGCCTGGCAAGAAGCAGCTCAACGTGGCCCGCAAAGCGGTCAGCCGGGGCAATCCCTGGCACGGTCGGAATGATGTCTGGTTCCGGCCCGGCCCGTTGCTGGGCGCTCGGGCGGATTCCGGACCGGGTGGGGGCGGCGGCAAACTGGCTTTCGTCTGCCCCGGTTTGGAGGCCGACTTCAGTCCGCGGATCGACGACGTCATCGAGCACTTCGGTTTGCCGGCGTTGCGTGGCGCGGCCGGAAAGGGCGATGCGCTGCAGGGCACCCAGTTGCAGAGCAGCGCGGTGCTGCAAGTCTCCCGGGTGCTGGCCGCGGCTTTGCAGCGGATCGGGGTGATTCCCGATGAACTTGCCGGGCACAGCGTGGGCGAATGGTCCGCGATGATCATCGGCGGCATTTACGACGGCGGCGCCGTCGACCGGTTCCTGGACGAATCCGGAATGACCGAAATCCAGTTCCCGGGCTTGGCCTTCGCGGTCATCGGCACCTCTGCCGAGACCGTGTCCGCAGCTCTGCAGGGCCGCGGGGATGTGGTGCTCTCGCACGACAATGCGCCGCAGCAATCGATGATCTGCGGCCCCTTGCAGACCGTCGAGGAGATCGTTGCGGAATTCCGGGCACAAGGCTTCATCTCGCGGGTGCTGCCGTTCGCTTCCGGTTTCCACACGCCGATGTTCCGCGAACACGTCGGCCAGATCCAGGCACTGACCGAATCCTGGGCGATCTCCCCGGCGCAGCGGCCCGTGTGGTCCGCCACCACAATGCGGCCGTTCCCGGCAGACGTGGCGCAGATCCAGGAAATCTTCATCCGGCACTTGGTCGAGCACGTCCGGTTCCGCGAACTCATCGCGAATATGCACGCGGACGGCAGCACGGTTTTCATCCAGCTCGGTCCGGGCCAGTTGGGCAGTTTGATCTCGGACACCTTGCACCACACCGAGCATGTGGTGGTCAGCGCCAATGCCTCGCACCGCACCGGGTTGAACCAGCTGCGCAGTGTGCTCACGGCGCTTTGGGCCTGCGGCCGGGAGGTGGATTTGGGCTTTTTGGGCGTCAGCTCGCCCGCTGCTGCACCGGTCGAATCCGGCGCACCGGTCGAATCCGCCGGGCCGCCGAAAGCCCCGGCTGCGGCCGGCGGAGCGGCTTCCCCCGTCGACGCTTCCGAACGCGCCGCGGGCTTCCGCAGCGGGAGCAATCTTTCGCCGTTGCTCGCCGCGGAGCTGGACGCGTTCCTCACCGAATCGGAGGCCCTGGTCGCCGCCCTGCTCGATGGCTCGCTGGCCCGGTCCGCCGCGTTGCCGGGCGCGCTCCGGCAAATCCAGGTGCCACCGTCAATTGCCGCAAGCCTCCCGCCCGCGGCGCTTCCGGCACCGCTGCTTCCGCCGGAAGCAGCGGGAACCGCCGGGCCGGCGGAACCCGTGGCCGGCTCGAGGCCAAAGCTTCCGCCGCGCGCATTGACGGTTTCGCTCGACCGGATGCCGTACCTGATCGACCACAGCTTCTTCCGGCAACGCGAGGATTGGCCGGATGTCAGCGACCGGTTCCCGGTGGTGCCCGGAACCGCGATCATCCGGTTCATAATGGACGCCGCCGAAGCCGCCACCGGCCGGTCCGCGGTCGCGCTGCACGAGGTCCGGCTGGACCGCTGGGTGGACCTCAGCGAGCCGACCGAGGTCGAAATCGCGATGGACTGGCTGGATGACCACCGGCTGGCCGTCTCCTTCGGCGGATTCGCCCACGGCACCATCGAACTGGCCGCAGAGTACCCGGCTCCGGCCAGCGGGGTCTGGCCGGTCGACACGTCGGCCGAACGGCCCGCCGGAATCAGCCAGGCCTCGCAGCTCTACAGCGAAGGCTGGATGTTCCACGGGCCGCAATACCAGATCATCACGGCGGTGCACGGTGTCGGCGAACGGCACATCCGGGCCAGCCTGGTCGCCAAGGACGCCAAGGGTTCGCTGATGGACAGCATCGGCCAGCTGGCCGGGTACTGGGTCCAGCTCCAGTTCAACCGTCGTTCCCGGGTGTTCCCGGTCGGAGTGCAGACCATGGCGTTCAGCGGGCCGGAGCCGCTGCCCGGCGAAGTCTTGGAATGCCACCTGAAGATCACCGAATTCACCGAAGATTCGTTCGCCGTCACGGGCCAATTGGTGCACGACGGCCGGGTATGGTGCCAAATCACCGGGTGGCAGGAGCACCGTTTCGACAACGAACCCAATATCCACGACATGGACGAGGCGATCGAGAAACACACCTTCTCCCTGCCGCAGCCGGGCGGTTGGGTCTTGCTGCCGGATTTCTGGCCCGATTTGGCCAGCCGGGACCTGACCCTGCGCAAGTATTTCGGCCGGGCCGAACGGCAGGAACACCTGGCCAGCCCGCCGCGCGGCCGACGGCAGCGGCTGCTCGGGAAGATCGCGGCCAAAGACGCGATCCGGCGCGCCTTGTGGAGCACGGACCCGTCCGGCATCTTCCCGGCCGAGTTGGCCATCGGGCACCTGCCCAGCGGGCAACCGACGGTGTCCGGCGTACACGGGCGGCAACTGCCCGAACTCGAGTTCTCGATCGCGCACAGCAACGACGTCGGCGTCGCCATCGCCCGGCCCCGGGTGCCCGGATCGGCCGGCGTCGGCATCGACGTCGAAGCCATCGAAAGCCGGCCGGAATCGATCGAAGCGGTGCTTTTCGGCGACGCCGAGCAGGCTCGGCTGGATGCGCTGCGCAAGGACGCCGAGCCGGCCGAGGCGCTGGCCTGGTTGACCAGGTTCTTCTCCGCGAAGGAAGCGGTGGGCAAAGCCTTGGGCACCGGCCTGGCCGGCCGGCCGCGGGAACTCGAAGTGGTCGCGGTGCATCCGGGAACCCCGGACTGCGACTACCGGCTCGACGTCGACACTGCGGCCGGGCGGCGCTACCGGGTGTCGGTCAGCACCATCCACAACCTCGAAATACTCACCGAACGAAGCTACATCGTCGCCTGGACAACCGGTCTGGACGACTCTGAAAGGACACCGCAATGACCATCGAACTTCCGACCACTGCTCCGACCGCCGAGTCCGTACTCGCCGAAATCACCCGGGTCATTGAAGAGATCCTCGACGAATACGACATCGAGGACATCGAAGTGGCCAGGGAGACCCAGTTCCAGGAGGATTTGGAGCTGGAGAGCATCGACCTAGTCACGCTCGGCGGGAAACTGCGCGAAATCTACGGTGAGCGAATCAATTTCGCCGAATTCCTCGGATCCTTGGACCTCGAGGAGATCATCAGCATGAACGTCGGCCAGCTGGTCGATTATGTGACCAGCAGCCTGAACGGAACCGGCGCAAGCCAAGCCTGAACCGCACCGGATCGCCCCGAACCCTGAGGAAATCGCCATGACCATCCTGACCATCAACGGGCTCAAGCTCAACTACGAAATCCTCCGGGCCAGCAACCTGGCGCCGGACGAGCCGCGGGAAACGCTCGTCTTGGTCCATGGCATCGTGATCGACAACCTGGCCAGCTATTACCTGACCATCGCGCCGGCGATCGCGGCAGCGGGCATCGACGTGATCATGTTCGACCATCGCGGGCACGGGAAAAGCGAACGGATCAAATCCGGCTACCAGATGGAACACATCCTGGACGACATCGCCGAGTTGCTGGACACCATCCACGACGGTACTCCGGTGCATATCGCCGGCAACTCCTACGGCGGCACCATCGCCTATGGATTCGCGCTCAAGTTCCCGGAGCGGGTAGCCAGTCTCGGTTCTTTGGAGGCCGAGCCGCCCACCGCGTTCTGGGCCAATGAAATGGTCCAGGCCTTCGAAGAGAGCTATGCCGAGATGCGCCGGCCCGATGCCATGGTCCGGATGCTCGCCAGCTTCGGCATGCCCGGGGTCAAAATGCTCAAAAACGGCAAACGGATGGCCAAGGACACCGATTTCTTCGAAGAACTGCCCCAAGCCCAGTTGGTCGCCGACGATGCGATCGCCGGATTGGAGATGCCGGTCCTGGCGGTCTACGGCAGTGAATTCAAACTGGTCGAACAGGAGCCCAAGGTCCGGGAGCTGATCAAGAACGTGAAGACCGTGATCGTGCCCGGCGTCGGGCATTCGCTGCTCACCGATGTGCCCCGCCTGCTCGAAGAGCTTTTGATCGACTGGGTGCTGGAACACCCGGTGGTCTCCGGCAAGGCCCTCAGCCCCGTCCCCAACCACGAACCTTCCCACTGATTGGTGCCCCTCGCATGCGCATTTTGATCGTCGTCCCGCCGCTGGTGGGCCATAGCAGCCCGCCGTTGGCCATCGCCGATGAACTCGAACGCCGCGGCCACCAGGTGGCCTGGTCCGGTTTGTGGAAATTCCATTCCCGGTTCCTGGCACCGGAGACCAAGTTCTACAACTACCGCACCGGCTGGGAAGCCGATGTGCAGCCGGAGCGGCCGGTGAAGCTGATGGGTCCGGGCGCGCTGAAATTCCTCTGGGAGGACGGTTTCGTGCCATTGGCCCGCGGCATGGCGGCCGACGTCGAGGCTGCGGTCCGCGATTTCCGGCCCGATCTGATGCTGGTCGACCAGCAGGCGTTGGCCGGCTCGATGGTGGCCGAACGCCTGGGCGTGCCGTGGGTGACTTCGGCCACCACGATGATCGAACTGATCAACCCGGTGGGCAAACTGCCGAAGGTCCTGGAATGGCGCGATGAGCTGTTCCGCGGCTTGCGCCAGGACATCGGCGATCCGGATTCCGGCACCGACCCGCTCTACTCCCCTTTCCTGACCATCGCCTTCGGCATCGGCGGACTCTTCGACGCCCGCACCGAGCTGCCCGGGCCGGTGGAGTTCGTCGGGCCGGTGTTCCGCCCGGCTGCGGTTTCCCCGGAAGCGGCGGCGGAGAATCGGCGGATCATCCGGTTCGCCCAGGAATCGCCGACCGTCCTGGTGGCCTTGGGCACCACGAACGTCGGTGCCGGGGACCGGTTCATCCAAGCCGCCGCACAGGGTTTGCGCGAAGCCGGGCTGCGGACCATCATCGCGGACCCTTCGAACGCCTTGGCCGGATTTCACGATCCGGAGATCCTGGTGGTACCGCATGTGCCGCAGCAGGAACTGCTCCAGCACGTGGTCGGCTTCATCAACCACGGCGGCTACAACAGCGTTCTGGAGGGCATTTGGCATCAAGTCCCGATGGTCCTGGCCGGCATCCGGGACGACCAGCCGCTGCTCGCGGAAAAGAGCGATGAATACGGCATCGGCATCGCGGTGCGGTTCTCCCGGGCCACCGCCGCGCAGATCGCCGAAGCCACCCAACAGGTGCTCCGCGATCCGCAGTACCGGGAAAACGCCCGGCCCCACGCCGAGGCGCTGCGTGCTGCCGGCGGCCTCCGGGCCGCAGTGGACGCGATCGAGAACGTGCTCGCGAAGGAGCGCTTGCCGGCCTGAGCGCCGGCGGCCGGGTCAGCCGCTGATCCGCACCCCTAGCCCGGCCAGCAGTTCGGCTTGTGGCAGCCGGGCCAGCAGTTCCCCGGGCAGGATCAGCTTCGATTTCCGGATCCCGGACCCGATCAACGCCAGCGGCAGTTCCGCCACCGCTTCATCGAGCAGCACCGGCCAAGGCAGGCCCAACGGGGTGATCCCGCCGAACTCCATCGCGCTGAGTCCGGTCGCGCGGTCTTGGGGTAAGAACGACGCTTTGCGCACATCCAGCCGGCGTTTGACCGCATTGTTGACATCAACCCGTTTCGTAAAAGGGACCAGACAAGCCGCGATCCGCTCGACGCCCTCCCGTTTGCCGGCCACGATCACGCAGTTGACCAGCGCTTCCGGAGCCAAGGCATAGGCGTCCCGGGTCGCTGCGGTATCCGAGAGCTCCGGATCGATTTCGACGACGCCCACCCGGTCCGCCGCAGCGAACCCGCGCAGGAAATCCGCCGTCGACGGGGCCAACAGATCAAGCCGGCTCAGCGCCGGCACGGTTTCGAGAGCTCCCAGCAGATAGTTCGCCATCCGGCCATCCTAAACAGCCGAGCCGGCGCACGCTTGCTTCGAGCGGACCGAAACCGGCAAAGAATTTTTGCTGACATATTGTCAGCAAGGCCTTCGCCGGTTACACTCGAAGTATAGCAAAGGTTAGCCTTACCTAATAGACTTGCATTGTTCCGTTCCCAGCGTATGAGGTCCAGATGTCCAGCAGCACCGGCTTTTCCCAAACATTGCGCGATTCGACCCAATTCCTGCATCAGCAAGCGCACGATTCGCCGTTCATCTCGGAGTTGATGTCCGGCAAACGCTCGCTCGCCGACTACACCGCACTGGCCGCGCAGCAGTACTTCGTGTACCACGCGCTCGAATCGATGGCCGCCCGATTGGCCGAAGACGAAGTGGTCGGCGGGTTCCATTCCGCGGAACTGAGCCGGGTGCCGGAGATCGAAAAAGACCTGGCCTTCCTGATCGGGCCGCAATGGCGCGAGCTGATTTCACCGCTGCCCGCCACTGCCGAGTACCTCGAACAGATCAACCGGAGCGCGGAATGGCCGGTCGGCTTCATCGCGCACCACTACACCCGTTACCTCGGCGATCTGTCCGGCGGTCAGATCATGCAGCGGCTGCTGCAACGGCAGTTCGGACTCGATCTTGACGGCGTGCGTTTCTACAGCTTCCCGGCGATCCCCAAAACCAAGCCCTTCAAGGACCAGTACCGGGCGAAACTGGACGCCTTGGGCCTCGTTCCGGCCGAACAGGAACGCGTCGTCGCCGAAGTCCATGCGGCGTTCAAGCTCAATATCGCAATGTTCGCCGATCTGGCGGACACCAGCGCAGCCGCAGCCTGAACTCCTTGCTGACCGGAACCGCATCGCGGCAGCATGCCCTGCGCCGGACGCTCGCCGTCGGCCTGCCGCTCCTGCTGCTCGTCGCCATCGTGGTTTCCGCGATGCTCGGACAGGTGCTCACCGGCCCCGGCGAGGTCATCGGCTCGGTGCTGCGCGCCGTCGGCATCGCCAATGACTGGGCACCAAGCGACCCGCTGGTCGAAAACACCCTGTGGCTGGTCCGGTTCCCGAGGATCGCCATGGGCGTCGGCGTCGGCGCGGCGCTTGCCGTCTCCGGGGCTGCGATGCAAGCGGTGTTCGGCAACCCTTTGGCCGAGCCCGGTGTGGTCGGAGTTTCTTCCGGTGCGGCGTTGGGCGCCGCCGCGGCAATCGTCGCCCTGCCATTGTTGTCCGGCACGCCGGGCCGGGACGCGGCGCCGAGCTGGCTGATCGCCGGCTGCGCGTTCCTGGGCGCGCTCCTGACCGCGGTTCTGGTTTACCTGGTCTCCCGGGCCGACGGCCGCACTGAGGTGACGACCTTGCTGCTCACCGGGATCGCGATCAACGCGTTCGCCGGGGCCGGCATCGCCTTCCTGCTGTTCCTGGCCAATACCTCCAGCCGGGAGCAGATCGTGTTCTGGCAACTCGGCTCGCTCAACGGTTCATTGTGGCCGCAAGCGCTCCTGGTCGCCGCCGTAATGCTGCTCGGCAGCTTCGCCGCCTGGCTGCTGGGCAACAAATTCGATGTGCTTTCGCTCGGCGAACGCAGTGCCCGCCAGGTCGGCGTCGATGTCGAGCGGTTGCGCCTGGCGTCGATTCTGCTGGTCGCGCTGCTGACCGGCGTCGCGGTGGCCTTTGCCGGGATCATCGCCTTCGTCGGCCTCGTGGTTCCGCACATCGTCCGGATGGCGATCGGCCCGGCGCACCGTCCGCTGATCCTGGCCAGCGCCTGCGGCGGAGCAATACTCCTGGTGGTTGCCGACCTTTTCGCCCGGACCCTGATCCGGGCCGCCGATCTGCCGATCGGCATGCTGACCTCCCTGGTCGGCGGGCCGTTCTTCTTCTATCTGCTGATTCGGCAACGCCGCGGCCAAGGCGGTTGGGCATGACCGGCATTGCGCCGGGCGGGGCCGCCGTGCCCGGCAGGGCCTTGCACGCCGAGCAGATCAGCCTCGCCTGGGCCGGCCGGCCGGTTTTGGACCGGATCAGTCTGAGCGTCGAGTTCGGCCAGGTGCTCGCTTTGATCGGACCGAATGGGGCCGGGAAATCCACGCTTTTGGGCGTTCTGGCCGGCGATCTCGAGCCGGACCACGGCCGGGTCGAACTCCGCGGACAGGCGATCCGGAGCTTCAGCCGGCTCGCTCTGGCCCGCGAGCGGGCCGTGCTGTTGCAGGACAACGCCGTGAGCTTCGGCTTCCCCGCAGCCCAGGTGATCGCAATGGGCCGCACCCCGTGGTCCCGGACTCCCCGGTCCGCAGCGGATGAGTCCGCCATCGCGGAGGCGGTCGCGGCAGCCGACGTCGGGCATTTGCTGCAACGCCCCTACCCCCGGCTTTCCGGCGGCGAAAAGGCCCGGGTGAGTCTGGCCCGGGTACTGGCCCAGCAAACCGAAATCATCTTCTTGGACGAGCCGACCGCAGCGCTGGACCTGCGCCACCAGGAGGCGGTGATGGGCACTGCCCGGAAGCTTGCCGCCCGGGGCCGGGCGGTCGTCGTCGTGCTGCACGATCTGTCTCTGGCCGGCGCTTTCGCAGACCGGATCGCCCTGCTCGACCAGGGCCGGCTGGTCGAATGCGGGACTCCGGAGCAAGTGCTCCGGGCGGAGCAGATCAGCGAGGTCTACCGGCTGCGCGTCGAGGTGCTCGAGCACCGTGGCGGCCGGGTGGTAATGCCACTGCGCAGCTGACCGCCAACCTCGCTCGCGCCGCCGGCTACGGGTTCTCGTAGCTGCCGTCGAGCCGCGCTCTGGCGATGACGTGTCCCGCCATGGCGTGCAGCACGTCGTCGAGGCCGGCTCCGGCGGCCAGATCGACCGTGCGGTCCAAGGCGAAAAGCTGGAATACGTAGGCGTGCGGGCCGTGCGAGGGAATCGGCATTGGACCGGAGTAACCGCGGCGGCCGAGCGGACCGCTGCCGGAGATCAGCCCGGCGACCGGGCTGGGATCGGCCAAGCCATTTTCCGGGATGCCGCCGAGGCCGGGATCGATGCCGAACGCCAAAGCGTGCGTGGCGGGTTTGCGGAACGGCACATCCGGGTCCTGGACCAGCAGCACCAGCTCCCGGCTGTGCGCCGGAGGTGCGGTCCACACCAGCTCGGGCGAAACATTCGGGCCGCGGAGCCGGCCGCGGTGGTGCGCTGGAATCGGGGCGCCATGGTCGAAGGCGGGGCTGCTCAACCGGAAGGATTCCGGTGCCTGCAGCTGTGGATCCGCCCAAGCCAGGCGGTGCTGGCCGGCGCGGCGGTTGCGGAGCATGCGTCCAAGGAAATTGGCGGGCATAGTGTCAGGTCTTCTTTCTAGGCCAGGTCGGGAGTACGGAGCTTGCGGTCGAACAGAGTGAGGCCGATGGCCAGAATGCTGACGCCGACCATGATCAGCCCGATCAGGTGCAGGCCGGCATCGCTGACCCCGGGGTGGAAAACGACGCCGGTGATCGCCGAAGCGGCGATGGAACCGAGATAACCGAAGGTGCGGAACAGTCCGGAAGCGACGCCGAGTTGCTCCGGCGGGGTTTGCGTGTAAAGCGCCAACTGATTGCCACTGGCCGCGGTGCCGAGCGCAATTCCGAAGACCATCGTGATCGCCACGATCCAGATCGGCTGACTGTCCGCCGCCAACAACAGTACTCCGGCGGAGCCGGCCAAACAGGCCAGGGCACCGGCGAGCACCGGGCCGCGGATCAGATTCCGCCGGGAAATCGGCGCGACCACGAGGCCGGAGACCACGCTCATCGGCAGCAGGAGCAAGCCGGCGCTGAGCGCGGACATGCCACGGCCCGCCTGCAGCCATTGGGTGAGTCCGTAGAGCACCACGTAAACGCAGAGCGCGATCAAGGCGTACCGGAGGTAGGTCCGGGTCAGTGCGGCGTTGCGGACCAGCAGCCGCACATCGATGAACGGCGAGGCCGCCCGGAGCTCCCATACCGCCAGCAGCGCGAACAGGATCACCGAGGCCAGAAGGATCACCCAGTTGGGCTCCGGGATCGAAAACAGGAAGACCAGGAGCGCCGAGACCGCCAAACCGAAGCCGATGATGCCGACCAAGTCGATCCGGGACAGCACTCCACGCACGGTCCGCGCACCCTGCGGCACCGGATCACGCGGAATCCAGATCAAGGTCGCGAGCAGTGCCAGGAGCGCCACCGGCACGTTGACCAGGAAAACCCATCGCCAGCCTGCGGTCTCGACGAGTACCCCGCCGATCGGCAGACCGAGCGCCGCCGTCGCCATCCCGGCGATCTGCAATGCGCCGAGCACGCCCCCTGGCGGCTTGTCCATTCCGGCAGTCTTGGCCCGGCGTTGGATCAGCATCATCGCGGTCGGGTAGGCGCAGGAAGTACCCAGCCCGATCAGAACCCGGGCGACCAGCAGCAGCATCAAGTTCGGTGCCAAACCGCCGAGCAGGCCGCCGAGCAGGACCAGGACTATTCCGACCAGGAAGACCCGACGGGCGCCGAAGACTTCAGCGACCTTGCCCGCCGTCGGCTGTGCGATCGCACTGGCCAGGTAGAGCACCGTCACCAAGGATGCGGTTTGGCCCACCGAGACCTGCAAACTGAGCGAAATCGGCACGAGCGCGGTGGCGATCATGGAGCTGTTGATCGGATTCAACGCGGATCCGATCAACAGCGCAGAGGTGAACTGCCAAGAGAAGGGTTTTCCTTTCACCCTGGACGGTCCAACCGCGGAAACTGGTGTCATAGGAGGCTCCGAAAGCGAGGCAATCATTAGGCATACTAAAAACTTTTCTTTAGGTATACTAATTATTGCTTCGGGCAAACGCAAGCCCCGCGCTGTCTGAAGCTTCCCAGCCCCCGCCAGCCAGAGCGCACAGTCGCAGGGTTCCCTGGCCGAGCTTGCGAGGTTTGGGGGGCGACTGGGGACGTCCCTACGTGGCGAACGGAGTTCGACCGGGCAACCGCGTCAGGGAGCGTAGACCGCTCGGGCCAAGGCGTCCAGGATCTCGGCGCTGCGCGGGCCGAAGGAAAGGATGTCGCCGTCGGCCATTTCGACAAAGCGCCGGTTCTTGCCCGCGTTGCTCAGCCCGAGCGCCGGCTTCTGCGCCAACAGGCCGTCGACTCCCCCGACGGATTCGATTCCGCCGCTCATCACCAGGATCAGGTCCGGATTCATCTCGGCGAGCGCTTCATCAGTCATCGGTTTCATGCCGAGCCATCCGATCTCCGCAGCCACATCGATGCCGGACAGCCCCGCAATCAAGGCATCCGCGCCCGAACCGGCGCCGAACAAGTAGTAGACCCCGCTCCCGCCGCGCAAATAGAGGAAGGCCATCCGAAGTTTCTGCCCGGGATCTTTGGGCGCGATGGCGGCGATTTCGGACTTTTTCTGACTCACCGAAGCGGCCAGCTGGTCGGCCAGAACCGTTCCGGTCTCCGGTACGCCGAGGGCTGCACCGACCTGACGGGCCAGTTCCTGGGCACCTTCGAAGGACGGCGCGTTTTTGACGAAGACCACTGGAATGCCGGACTGCCGCAACTGGCTGATCACATCGAGCGGTCCGACGGTGCCGTCGGTCAGCACGACCGACGGCTTGAGCGAAAGGATGCGCTCCGCATTCACCGATTGCCCATTCGGCGACGTGACCAGCGGCAGGTCCGCGGCCTGCGGCAGCGTCGTGGCGACATCCCGGCCCACCAGTTTCGCGCCCAATCCGAGGCCGTAGACCGTGCCGGCGATCGAACCGGCCAGATCGAACGCCACGATCCGATCGGTGTTCTCGACCGTGACCGGCTGATCCCCTCCGCGGTCCCGGGAAGCCACCGTCACGGGCAGCGTCTGCTTCGGCTGATCGGCCACCGGGTTCACCGCAGCGTCAACCAGCTGCGCTTTCGAGGAACCCCCATAGGCCTTCGGATCCGGCAGCAGGTCCAGCGTGGACAGCGCCGGCAGACTGGACGCCGCCGACGCCGGATTCCCGCCCGGCCCGGTCAGGTCCGGGGCGTTTCCGGCCAGCGCATTGCCGCCCAACCCGCACGCGCTCACCCCGAGCAGCAGCGCCAGGAACGCAGCAACCGGTCCGGCAGTGCGGATCCCCCGGCTCATCGGGCGTTTCCGATCAGCCGGCGCCGCAGCAACCAGACGAACGCCAGCAACAGCGCCGCCCCGAGGATCGCTGCCGGAATGGCCCAGAGCAGCCACCAGAAGTCGGCGCTTTGCCCGGCTTCACTGCCGCTGAGCGCGTTGGCCGGCGGCGCGGCAACCGGCGGCTCGGCCTTCGGCGGGGTGCCGCAATCGGCACCGACCGGGAAGCTGAAGCTGACCGGGTCGAAAGCCGCGCCGGACGGGTAGTTAGGAAAGGCCGTGCTACCGGCCGGAGTCAGTGCGCCCGGTGCCGCGGTGACCGTGAGCACCCCGTCTTTGAGCACCGGGCCTGCGGCAGCCAGATCAAGTTTCAGGAAAGACGCCGCCTTGTCGTCGATCATCGCCCCGTCCATGGTCGGCCCGCTGACGTCGAGCAACAAGAACGCGGTCCGGTCGTCCACGAGTTGGATCTGGGGATTGGCCACGGTGGTGTTCAAAACCCCGTCGTGGCCGGTGAAGCTGATCGAACCGGTGAATTTCACCAGGCCGGCCTTGGTCACCGGATTGATGCTGCCGGCACCCTGCGACCAGCCGAAGTTCGGCGTCTGGTAGCTCGCCCCGTTGGCGGTGCTCCAATTGCCGTTCGCGATCGTGGACTGGATGTAGGCCCGGAACGACTCCTTGAAACCCCAGCTCAGCGTGGCCTCGGCCACCGTGCACTGTCCGGCGGCATCCGGTGCGCCCAAGTTCAGCACCAGGCCGCGGTTGACACTGCCCTGGAAGGTGAGCGTGTGCTCGCCGGTCAGATCCGATGGCAGCGCACCGCGCCAGGTCACCACGCCCTGGCCGTCGGCCACCAGATCGTCGGCGAGCACCCGGGGCTCGGAGTAGAGCACCGCTTTGATGTCCTTTTCGTTCGGCTGGAATCCGCTGGCCGTCGCCGTGATGCTGCTGCCGGCTTGCAGTTTCAAAGGATCCGCACCCAGCAAACTGATCCCTTCTTTGGCCGGCGGATCCGCCGGCGGCTGCCAGGCTCGGTTCGAGTAGGCCGCCACAGTGGTCTTGGCGGAGCCGGTATTGGCCCCGTCCGGACCGATCGTCGTCCCCGGCGCCAGTGGCGCGCCGATCGTGAAGCTGACCGGATCCATCGCCTGGCCGGGCTGATAGAACTGGCTGCTCCCGTAGCTGAACATCCGGGCTCCGGCCGCAGTCAGCGTGACCGGCGCATTCCGGTAGGCGACCCCGCCGTCGAGCTCGGTTTTGCCGGCCGCCGCGAGGTCGATGCTGCCCATGCCCACCGGGGCCGAACCGTTGACCGAGACCGAAAGCGTGCCGCTGCCGGCCGAGTCGACGCTGATCTGCGGGTCGCTGAAGCTGAGGTTCAAGACCCCGCTGTGCCCGTAGAACTGCACCGTCCCTCGGTAACCCGCACGGCCGGTACCGGTCAGCGGATTCCAGCTGCTCGCCCCGGACTGCGGAAAGGTGTACCGGTCGACGCCGCTGGCGCCGCCGCTCACCGTGATCGACCCGCGGGCAATGGCACCGGTGAGGTAGCTGCGGAAGCTGTCCTTCACCCCCCAGGTCAGGAATCCGGCCACCGCGCCGCCCGAGCTTCCGCCCTGGTTGTTGTTCTGGCCAGGCGTGATCGGCGGTTGCGGATCCGGAGCTTTCGCCATGGTCACGGTCAGGAGCGCGGGCTTGCTGGCGATTGCACCGGCCGGGTTCCGGAACACCGCCCGGTACTGGGCGCCGTCGTCGTACTGTCCCACGGTGATCTTGAGTTCACCCGCAGTGGCCCCCGGAATGTCTTTGAAAGCCAGCACTCCCTTGGTTTTCGACTGCCATTGGACCTCTGCGGCGGGAGCGGCCGTAGCCGCTGCCCGGAACACCGCCGTCGAACTGCTGGAACCCGCCGGGACCACCGCGGATACCGCGACCGGCTGCGCGGAGATCCCCGGCGAACTGGCCAGGCTGAATCCGGCGAAGCCGAAGGTCCCTTTGCCGTCCGGAGTGGTGCCTTGCGGGCGTCCGTCGTAGGTGACCGCGTAGGCGATCTGGTCCGGACCGACCACCGGAGCGAAGAAGTTCTGGGTCAGGAACGGCGAGGTCAACGAAGCCAGCAACGCGCCGTTCCGCGCCGCGGACAAAGTCTGGCCGGTCAGATCCTGGCCCCACACGGTTCCGGTGACCGGATCGATGCCGAAAGTCGAGGCATTGCCGAGCTCAACCGAAGGATTCGGCAGATAAAACTGGCCGTTCCCCGATTGGCTGATCTGTTGTACCAGCGCAGGGCCCAACCGCGAAGCCATCCGGGTCAGGTACACCCCGCCGGAGAATGCCAATGCGCCGTTGAAGCCCAACCCGGCTTGGGTGCGGTCGCCGGTTCCGGCAATCTCGGCCACCGTGACGCCATGGCTGCCGAAGGTCAGGTGCTGCGCCGGGATCACCGCCGGAACCGTGGACCCCGGCATCGCGGTGAGCCGGCCCCGGACCAAAACCAGGGACCCGTCATCCAGCGCTGCGCCACCGGCCAACCGGTACCAGCCACCGGAACGGTCGGCCCCGGGCGGCGCAGCCGGGAGCGAATATGCGGTGGAAACCGGCTCCGCGCCGGCGGCCACGGTCCACTTCGTCAAGGTCCACTTCCGGGCATTCTGGTCCGCCGAGCCGGGCGGCAGCGCACTCGACAGGACGAAGGCTTCGCCGCGCACCGGATTCCAGAGGAACTGGCCGGCACCCACCGGAATCGGGGCGAAGTCCGAAACTATCCGGTAACTGAGCTTCGTCGGATCCCACTGCAATGCCGAGTCGATCGGCGAACCGGCGGCGCTGTTCGATTTGAAGTACCCGCGATTCTGCCCCGGATCGGCCATTTTGAGCGCGGTGAGACTGGAGACCACTGCGGTGGGCACGAGCAGCGGCGCGCCGATGAAGGCCCGGTTTCTGAGGTCATAAGCCCGGACCGTTTGCTCACCGGTCGCCGGGTCGTCGAGCGCCACATGGTAGATCCCATTGGCCTGATCGGCCCAGAGCGTGCTCATCCGGACCCCGTCGATCAGCCCGTTCTGCCCCATCACGATTTTCTGCGTCCCGGGCAACGCCCACGATTCGGTGACCACCGGAGCTCCACCGGGGCCGGTGTACTTGACGTCGACCGGGTCCACGATCTGTCCCACGGCGTAGCCGATCGCATCGACGCCTTGCTGCGTCCAGGCTGCGGAGAGCCCGGACCAGGCAGTGGTGCCGTCGGAAATCACCGGCCGGTTCTCACTGATGTCCAGTTGGACCAGCGGTACCCGGCCGAAGTCGACCATCTGCCAGGTGTTGATGTCGCGGGAGCGGACTTCCATGCTCAGGCTGGCCCCCTCGGCGCTGATCGTGACCGAGGGGTTCGCGAAGGTCACGTCCAGAACGTAGATGTCCAAGGGCCCGGTGTATCCCGGAGGCGGCGTGATGATGTCCTTTTCATCGGGGTAATAGTGGCTCTTCCACTGCAATGAGCCGGAAAAGTTCGCCGTGGTGCTGCCGCTTGCCGCCGCGTAATTGCCCGAGGTCAGCGGGAAGCTGAATGCTCCGCCGGGCTCTGGCTGTCCCGCACCGCCGGCGAGCTTCGCCGGCCCGGCATATTGCCGCCAGCTCGCCTTGACGCCCCAGCTCAACGAACCCTGGTTCAGCTGGACTGCGCCCGCAGCCTGCGGATCCGCAGTGCGCAGCGATTGCGCATTCGACGCCTGGGCTCCGGCGGTCAGCAGACCCAGGCACAGTGCCAAAGCCAGCAGGCTGCCGAAAAACCGGTGGATGGGAAATGCTCTGATGCGCGGCAAAGGGAACTCCAAAAAAGGCACGGTGCGAGGACGGCTGGGTACGGAAGCGGCCGGATGCGGATACGGCCAGGGCGACGGCGGCACACCCCCGGGTGCCCGCCGTCGCCCGCGGTCGACAGGTCGGAAAAGGATCAGTCGACGTAGATGTTGACGACGTCCGGGGCCCCGACCGGGACGTACTGTCCGGTGGGCGTCTTGCCGTAGTAGGAGACGACGATGGCGCACTGCTCGCCGCCGTTGTCCTTCGCGGTGTTCAGACAGGTGGTGCTGCCGGTTCCGGGCTGGCGGGTGGTGAAGTTGAAGTTGTCGAACTCGCCGTCCACGATCACCGAGTTGGTGTAGTTGCCGGTGGCCGCAGTCAACCGGGTGGCCCGGCCGGCGTCACCATTGCACGCGGTTCCGGGAGCCTGGTTCACATTGCAGCTGGAGATCGCGTAGAAACCGGCTCCGGCCGGCACCGAGCCCTGGACCGTGACGGAGCTTCCGCTGGCCACCGAGGATCCGTTGACCGGATTGGTCACGGCGGCCTGTGCCGGAAGCGCGCCGAGCAGGCCCAAGCCCAGGATTGCCACCGCGGCAGCCGGCGCGGCGAAGAGTCGTTGTGCAGTCTTGTTCGAGCGTGTTCCAACCAACGAAGTGCGAGTCATCGGTGACCATTCTTTCTGCGATAGGCTGGCTTTCCGGCCATGCCATGGATAGATATCCCCGGTGCGATTGCAACGGGTCAGGGCCGCGCAGCAGCCGGAGCGGAACTCTTTGGACGGACTTTCGCTCCGGCGTGCTGTGCGATTGGCGGGGCTTGGCTCCCGCTGCCGATAACGGCGGCGAGCGCCGAAGTTCCGACAGATTCGAGGCTAATCGACAGTCGTTACTTAGGCAAGGCTAAGCTAATTAAACCCGATGTGACGATCATCGCACCTCGGTTCGCAGCCGCCCGACCCCAGTCCAAACGGCTCAAAAAAGCGCGAGTGCACATTTGCTGCGGGTGTTTTCGGAAAACACCCGCAGCAAATGTGCACTCGCGCGTCGAGGTTGGCGCGGCTCAGTGGCTCAGTGGCTCAGTGGCTCAGTGGCTCAGGCCAGGGAAACGACGATCTTGCCGCGCAGGTGGCCGCCTTCGGCTCGGACGTACGCTTGCTGGACTTGGTCCAGCGGGAACCTCGAGTCAATCGGCACCTCGAGGGCGCCGTCGGCCACGAGCTGCGCGACGACCGCGAGCGCTTCCGTCGTCGCGTCATTGCCGCCGACCGCACGGGCACCCTGGAGTTCGTCCGGGGCATGGGCCGCGGCCGAAACGATCCTGGCCGACGGTACCCCGGCCGCCAGCGCCGCCGAGATGCTGGCCGCGCCCTGCGCGTCGACCATCGCGGACAGTCCTTGCGGGGCGGCGGCGCGCAGCCGGTCCGCCGAGCCTTCGCCGTAGGCGACCGGCAGCACCCCGATGCTGCGCAGGTACTCGTGGTTCGCGGCGCTCGCGGTGCCGATCACGGTGGCACCCTTGCGCTTGGCCAACTGGGCGGCCAATACGCCGACCCCGCCCGCAGCAGCGCTGACCACCACCGTGTCCTGGCCGGTCAGCTCCAGCGACTCCACCAAGGCCCACGCGGTGCGCCCGGCGACCCACAGCGTAGCAGCGGTTTCCAGGCTCAATCCTGCCGGCAGCGGAAGCACCGATTCCACCGGAACCACCACCAGATCGGCTATCGCATGGTTCCGCGCCGCGCCGAAGACCTCATCGCCCACCGCAAACTCCGAAACGCCGGCGCCGACGCGGTCCACCACTCCGGCGAAGTCATTGCCCACTCCGGACGGCAGGCTGGCGCCGAAAGCTTCGGCGATCGGTCCGCCGTGGAAGATCTTGAAGTCCACCGGGTTGAGCCCGGCAGCCGCCACCTTGATCCGGATTTCTCCGGGACCGGGCTCCGGATCGGCCACATTGACGATCTGCAGAACCTCGGGGCCACCGAATTCTTCATATTGGACGAATCTGGACATAGCTGCCTCCTCAGGCACCCGGGACCGGGCATTCAAATCGGAATCGCGTCTTCCACCAGGGAGCAACCGGCGATGCCGCAAAATCATTTCCGCCCGGACTGTCGTCTGGGACACATTCGAAAAATCGGCCCGACGCTTGACTATGCAAGTTATTGCATATGAAACTTGATGCATGGCATTGAAGCACGCAATCCTGGTCTCGCTCGCCGAAAAGGCGGCCAGCGGCTATGACCTGGCGCGCCGTTTCGACAAATCCCTGGGCTTCTTCTGGCAAGCCAGCCATCAGCAGATCTACCAGCTGCTCGCCAAAATGGAGAATTCCGGGGAGCTCGCCGCAGAGCTGCAGGCAGGCGCCGGGAAACCTGGCCGGAAGGTCTACCGCTTGACCGACGCCGGCCGCCGGGCGCTGCATGAGTGGACCAGGGAACCGACTCCCACGGAACAGCCGCGCAGTGAATTCGCGGTGAAGATCCGCGGCATGAACTTCGGCGACCCGACCGCGGTGCGGCTGGACATCGAGCGGCAACGCGAAGCGCACCGCGCACGGTTGGCCTACTATCTGGCCGAAGCCGCCCGCAACTACCCGGATCCGGAAGCCCTGGATGCCGCACGGCTTCCACCGTATCTGGTGTTGCGCGGCGGAATCCGCACCGAAACCGGGTACATCGCCTGGTGCGAAGAAATGCTGGAACTGCTGGACCGCGACCCCGCGCACTCCACCCCGACACCGCAGGAGAAGCCATGACCTACCCGCACTTGCTCGAACCCCTGCAGCTGGGCTCGGTGACCCTGCGCAATCGGGTCATCATGGGTTCGATGCACACCGGCATGGAAGACCGGGCGAAACACTTTCCGGAACTCGCCGCCTACTTCGCCGAGCGCGCCGCCGGCGGTGCGGCTTTGCTGATCACCGGCGGTTTCGCGCCGAACCTGGAAGGCGCGCTGCTGCCGGCCGGCTCCATGCTGCGCACCGAACGCACGGCCCGGAAACACCGGATCATCACCGATGCGGTGCACGCTGAAGGCGGACTGATCGCGCTGCAGATCCTGCACGCCGGCCGGTACGGGTACCAGCCATTGAGCCGGGGCGCCTCGAAGATCAAATCCCCGATCACCCCGTTCCGGCCCCGGGCCCTCTCCAGCCGAGGCGTGGAACGCACCATCCGGGCCTATCTCAGAACCGCCAGGTTGGCGCGCTCAGCCGGGTACGACGGCGTCGAGATCATGGGTTCCGAAGGTTATCTGATCAATCAGTTCCTGGCCCGGCACACCAACAACCGGACCGATTCCTGGGGCGGCAGCGCGCAGAACCGGATGCGCTTCCCGGTGGAAATCGTGCGCCGGATCCGCGAAGCAATGGGTCCCGACTTCTTGATCAGCTACCGGATCTCGCTGCTGGACCTGGTTCCGGATGGGCAGACCTGGACCGAAATCCTGGAACTCGCGCAGAAGATCGAAGCCGCCGGGGCGAGCTTCTTCAATACCGGCAGCGGCGGGCATGAGGCCCGCGTGCCGACCATCGTGACCTCGGTACCGCGCGCCGCGTTCGCCGCCTGGAGCGGGAAGCTCAAGGCCGCCGTCGGCATCCCGGTGGTCGCCTCGAACCGGATCAACACCCCGGAGACCGCGGAGCAAGTGCTGGCCGAAGGCAACGCGGATCTGATCTCCATGGCCCGCCCTTTCCTGGCGGACCCGCAGTTCGTGAACAAGGCGGCGGCTGGCCGAGCTGATGAAATCAACGTCTGCATCGCTTGCAACCAGGCTTGCCTGGACCATACCTTCGCGAACCAGAAGGCCAGCTGCATGGTGAACCCCCGGGCCGGCCGGGAAACCCGTTTGCAGCTGCTCCCGGTACCCCCGCAACGGCGCAAATCGATAGCTGTGGTCGGCGCCGGACCAGCCGGGCTCTCCGCCGCGGTGGGACTCGCCGAACGCGGCCATGCGGTGACTTTGTTCGAGGCCCGGGCCGAGCTCGGCGGCCAATTCCGCCTCGCGATGCAGATCCCGGGCAAAGAGGAATTCGCGCAGACCCTGCGGTATTACACCCGGCGGCTGGAAGTCCTGGGCGTCCAGGTACGGCTTTCCACCACCGCATCGGAACAACTGCTCTCCGGGTTCGACGACGTGGTGCTGGCCACCGGGGTGAAGGCCCGGGTGCCGCAGATTCCCGGCGTCGACCACCCCTCGGTGATCCGCTACGACGAACTGCTCCGCGGCGAGAAGACCGCCGGCCGTCGGGTCGCGATCATCGGCGCCGGCGGAATCGGTTATGACGTGGGCGAATACCTGCTGCACGAACCGCATGAATCGCTTGCCGAATGGCAGACCCGCTGGGGCGTGAGCGACGGCGCAGACGTGGTGGGCGGATTGGGCACCGCGGTCGCCGCTCCCCCGCGACGCGAACTGTTCCTGCTGCAGCGCAAGACCAGTTCCTTCGGCGCCGGATTGGGCAAGACCTCCGGCTGGGTGCACCGGGCCGCGCTGCGGGCCAGCAAGGTGGAGTTGATCGGCGGTGTGGCCTACCAGAAGATCGACGACGCCGGTCTGCACCTGGGCCTGCCGGATGGCAGCACCCGGCTGCTCGAGGTCGATTCGATCATCCTGTGCGCCGGCCAGGACTCGGTGCGCGAGCTGTCCGCTGGCGCCTCGCATGTGATCGGCGGGGCGGACGTCGCCGCGGAACTCGATGCCAAACGTGCGATCAAACAGGCGACAGAACTGGCCGCCGCGCTCTGAGCCGAATCTTCCAGCGGCGGAGCGCTCCGTCCGATTTCCGCCAGCGCGGACCGGGTCGAAGCTGCAGACTTGGCATATGCCGTTCTCTGCCAAACACCGCCGGATCGCACCGTCGATCCTGTATTTCGGAACCCCGGTGCTCTTGGTCAGCACGCTCAACGAGACCGGCAGCGTGAACGTCGCGCCGATCTCCTCGGTGTTCTGGTTGGCGCAACGAGCCGTGATCGGCATCAGCTCGAGTTCGCAGACGGCCAAAAACCTGCTGCGCACCGGCGAATGCGTGCTCAATCTGCCCTCCGCGGAACAGAGCGGAATGGTCAACGCCCTGGCCTTGACCACGGGGAATCCGGTGCTCTCGGAAGGCAAGGCGAAACGCGGCTACCGCTATGTGCCGGACAAGGCCGGCCGGGCCGGCCTGGTTTTCCTGCCCAGCACCGAAATCAGCACCCCGAGGATCGAGCAATGCCCGGTGCACCAGGAAACCAGATTGGTCGGTGCCACGCCCCTGATGTCCGATCTGCCCGAGCAGGCGGGAAAGATCCTGAGCGTGGAACTCGAGGTGCTCGCCGTGCACGTCCGGCCCGAGTTGCAGCTCGCCGGACATGCCAATCGGATCGATCCGGATGTCTGGAATCCGATGATCATGAGTTTCCAGCAGCTGTACGGTTTGGCCCCACGCACCGCCGAGTCGGTGCTCGCATCGATTCCGGAAGAGCGTTACGCCTGAGTCCCCGGTGCCCGGCTGAAGACTTTCGAGCTCCGGGCCATCTCGACCACGATCTTCTTCTCATTGCCCGGCTCCATCGGGTCATACCAGAGTCGGGTTTTCTGCCCATTGAGCACCGGGGCGTTTTCGCTGATCAACATGCTTCGGCGCACCCAACGCTGCCGGCCTTCGGCGTCATGGAAAGTGAAAGTCACCGTGGTCAGGATATTGGCGCTCTCCCGGAACCGGACGTACCCCTGATCGGAGACCGCGGCAACGGTCTCTCGGCCATTGCGCATGATCTGTTCCTCCAAACGGCCGCGGCCGGCCCGCCTGACCGAACCGAGCACACTGAGCAGAATCAGCAACGCCGCGACCGCCAGCGCGGCCGAACCGACAATCCAAAGCACCGAGGTGTCCGAGCGCGCTGCCTCGGCAGAACTCGCGGTCCACAGGAACACCGAGCCGAAACCGAGCAGAATCAGGCCGAGGCCCAGCCCCACGTTGAACCGTTCCCGCCGCAACGACATCGCCGACCAGGCGATGAATGAGATGATGCTGCCGGTCATGCCCAGCGGGATCGCGACCAACGAGAGCACTTCGGGAGCCGCGTCGAACCCGCCGGCCGCGAATTCCGACCAACCGTACCCGGCGAATCCGCCGAAGCCGATCAAAAGCGCCCCGCTGACCAGCAGAGGCAGCGGGCCGCGTTTCCGGGCGGCCCGCTCCCGGGCCGCTGCGGACGGATCGATAAGGCTCATGCCTCATTGAATCCGGCAACGACCACGCTGACAAGGCCCTTCAGCCGGTCAATTGCGAAATATCGATGCGGCCGAGCCGGAACGGGCTGGGCGTTTCCTGCCCGTTTGGACCTGTTTTCCGGAAGGAATCTCGGCTAGAACAGAGTCATGCGAACAACTGTGGGATTCATCGGCATCGGCATCATGGGCGAGCCGATGGCCCGGAACCTGGTCGATGCCGGCACCGATCTGCTGATCTGGAATCGTCGGCCGGAAAAATCCGCGGCACTTCTGGCCGCGGGTGCCCGCGCGGCAGCCGATGCTGCCGAAGTATTCCGCAGCGCCCGGGTCACCATCATGATGCTGGCCAATGGCGGTGCCATCGACTCGGTCCTCGGCCGGGGCACCGAGGAGTTCGCGGAAAACGTCCGGGACCGGGTGATCGTGCACATGGGGACCACGCCTCCGGAGTATTCGCTCGGCCTGGAAACCGAGATCCTCGCCGCCGGCGGCTCCTATCTGGAGGCGCCGGTTTCCGGCTCCCGGAAACCCGCCGAAGCGGGCGAGCTGATCGGCATGCTGGCCGGTCCGGACGAGGTGGTGGCCGAGGTCCGGCCGCTGCTGGCCCCGATCTGTCGGGAGACCGTAGTCTGCGGCGCGGTTCCGGCAGCGCTCATGATGAAGCTTTCGGTCAACATCTTCCTGATCAGCACCGTGACCGGGTTGGCCGAATCCTTCCATTTCGCCGAGCAACAGGGCCTGGACCTGCAGCAGCTGCGTGGCATCCTGGATTCCGGCCCGATGTCCAGCAGCGTTTCGCGGATCAAATCGGAGAAGCTGGTGGAATCCGATTTCGCCGCGCAGGCCGCGATCGCCGATGTGTTGAAGAACAACCAGTTCATCGCCTCGGCGGCCCGGGCCGCCGGCATCGCCACGCCGGTTCTGGATGCCTGCCATGCCCTGTTCGCCGAGACCGACGCCTTGGGGCACGGCAGCGCCGACATGGCCGCCGTCATCCGGGCGATCGAAGCGAGGACTTCGGCCGTGCGGGGTCCGGCGCGACCGGTCGAATCGATTCAACCGGGCCAGTAGACCCGCTGGGCGAGCTCTCGTCCGGCCGGGCACGACGGCGCCGGAGCAGCTTCGCGGCCACCGGCTGCCCGAGCAGCACGCCCGCCAGCACCAGCAGCAAGCCGCCGGCCTGCTGTGCCCCCAAGGCTTCGCCGGCGATCAGCGTACCGAGCAACACCCCGGTCACCGGATTGAGCAACCCGATCAAGCCGACGCTCCCGGCGCCCAGGTGCCGCAGACCGGAGAACCAGGCCACATAGGCCAGTGCGGTCGCCACGATGGTGACATAGCCGAAGCCCCAAAGCGCCGCCCCGTCCAAAGCCGGCGGAGCGCCTTCAAAGAGCATTGCCACCGGGAGCAGCACGATCCCGCCGGCCAGCAGCTGCCAGGAACTCAGGGCCATGATGTCGATTCCGGAGCTCCATTTCTTGGCCAGCACGTAGCCGAGCGAAGACATCAGCATTGCGGCCACCGAGGCCAGCACGCCGAGCGGGCGCGCCGGGGCTTCCGCACTGAACAGCATCAAGCACACTCCCCCGATGCCCAAGGCGGCGCCGAACAGGTGCAACAGCTTTGGCCGGTCCGCAAGCAGCAGCCAGGCCAACAGCATCATCACCACCGGCGAGGTCGCCATGATCGTCGAGGCGACATTGGTCGGCAGCAGTTGCGCGGCGGCATAGATCAGCACGAAGAAAGCAGCCACGTTGAGCGTGCCCAAGACCGCCGACTTCCACCACCATGAGCCCTGCGGAATCCTCCGGCTGAGCAGCAGCAGCAGAATTCCGGCCGGCAGGGCGCGGATCGCAGCTCCGTAAAGCGGATAGTCCGCTGGCAGCAATTGCTTGGTGACGAAATAATTGCTGCCCCAGGCGATCGGCGCGATGGCCGCGACGAGTGCCCACCGAAAATTACCTTCCATGGAAGGTATCTTACCTTCCACGGAAGATTATGATCGTTGCCATGACTACGCCGCATGACCACGTTGCCCGGATCCAGGCAGAATGGCGCCAGGAACGGCCGGACCTCGACGTGCGTCCGCAGGGGGTGATCGGCAGGCTGCACCGGCTTTCCGGATTCCTGACCGAAGAACTCTGCACGGTGTACCGCCGGTTCGGCCTGGGCGAAGGAGACTTCGATGTGTTGGCCACATTGCGTCGGGCCGGCGCCCCTTACGAACGTGCGCCCGGCGAGCTGGCCCGGTTCACCATGGTGACCACCGGCGCGATCACCAAACGGATCGACCGCTTGGAAAAGGCCGGCCTGGTGGTCAGATCGGTGCGTGCCGACGACGGCCGTGGCCGGGTCGTCGGTTTGACCGCAGCCGGCAAAAGCCTGATCGATCAGGCCTTCACGGAGCACATGAAAAACGAGCGGCGCCTCCTCGACGCGCTCTCCGCCGAAGATGCCGCACAGCTGGAACGGCTGCTCACGGTTTGGTTGCGCAATTTCGAAACACCCGACCACACCCGATAACGCCACTGCCTGCACTAATCTGATGGCATGCGCACCCTGATCCGGCCGGACGGCCGGCTATACGATTCCTGGCTCGCAGCACACCGGGAATTCGCCGGCGCCCACCAAGACGGCACCGGGCTGCTGCCGAGTGTCGACGCCGGAGACCCGGCCGCGTTCGACGCCTGGCTGGCGAGCATTCTGCTACAGGACGACCCGGCCGTGGCGCCTGCTCCGGGTATGGTGCATTGCAGCTATTTCTGGATCACCGAAGCAGCCGAGTATCTCGGCGGAGTTTCGATCCGGCACCGGCTGAACGACTATCTGCTCAACTATGGCGGGAACATCGGTTACAGCGTGCGGCCGAGCCGGCGTCGCGAAGGCATCGCGAGCTGGGCCTTGGCGGAAGCGCTCGGCCAAGCGGCGGAGCTGGGCTTGCCCCGGGTCCTGATGACCTGTCTGGAATCCAACGAGGGTTCCCGCCGGACCATCGAGGCCAATCGCGGCGTCTACGAAGATTCCCGGACTCAGCCTGGCACCTCGGAAGCAATTCGCCGCTATTGGATCGAGACCTGACACAGTCCGGACCCACCGGCTCGGGAGCGCTCCCTGGTCCGGCGAACTCCGGTCAGGCGGAATGCGGCGAGCTGAGCTGGTCCGACTCTGCGATCAATCGGGTCAATTCAGCTTGTTCCGCGTCGTCCAATACCGACAGCCGCTTCCGGAAAGCCGCCACGGTGAGTTCCTCCGCGGCCGCCCAACGCTCGGCGAGCTGGGGCACCGCAGCAGCCTCGCGATTCGCCGCTTCGATATCCGCCTCGCGCCAGCCCAGGCTCTCGAAATGTTTCGGGCTGCTCAGCGCCGGATCAGCGATCATGGCCCATGGAATTTCCAACCCCTGCACGGCGAGTGCGGCGAAGTGCAGTCCGCCACGCAATTCACGCAACAGCATCAGCAGGAAGGCCGCGGCAGCCAAAGGATCTTCCGGGCGTTCCACCCGGCGCCAAGCGCCGAAAAGCGCCAAGGCGGAGATTCCGGTCTGGTCCACCACCCGGCCGGCGAGTTCCACCAGCCGCTCCGGATCGCTCAATCCGGCCAAATGGCTCCTGCCCCAGGCAGAACAGACTCCGAGGTAGGCCGAAAGCGCCTCCGCCGCACTGATGCCCGCCGTTTTGCGCCACAGATGCTCGATCAGACTGGGTTGGAAGATGCCCATGATTTCCGCGGCCGCAACCGCATTGACCTCGCCCAGCGCCGCAACCCGGCCGCGGAAGTACAACGCCGATCCGGGCATGCCGATCGCTTCACCAGCCGCCCTGATCTCCGGGGAAACCATGAACTTCGAGCCGACGCTCACCAGGGCATCTTTCGCCATTGAACTGCCTTTCCGCTTGGTTCCAGGGACTCGGTCTGCCGGTCCCCACGTACCTCCCACGGTACTGCAGATTGCTGCGCCCCGGCCCGGTCCGGCAACTCGAATCGGTGCTGCTGGGAATCAGTGCGAGGTCGGGCCTGCCGTTCAAAAACCCGGCCGGATTCAGGGTTGACTCGACGGATGGAGATCAGGTCAGTCATCGAACGACGGGTATTGCTCAACTACCAGCTCGACCGGGCACTTGCCCGGGACTTGCTGCCCGCACCGCTGCGCCCGCAGATCGTCCAGGGCAACGCGGTGGCCGGGACTTGTTTCATCCGCCTGGCGCAAGCCCGGCCGGCCGGAATTCCCGCTTCCTTGGGCTGGCGGATGGAAAATGCCGCGGACCGGATCGCGGTCGAATGGGACGGGCCCGACGGCGTGCAACGCGGAGTGTTCTTGCCGCAGCAGTTTTCCGGTTCGCGGTTCGCGGCAGCCAGCGGCCGGTGGCTGCCGGGCCCCGGCCAGCGCGGCACCTTCCGGGTCCAGGAAACCGACCGCGAATTCCACCTCGAAATGCACGCGCGCGGACAGTTCACCCGAGTACACGCGGAGCGGGCCGAGAGCTGGCACAGCGACCTGTTCCCGAGCCATCGAGCGGCCTCGGAATTCTTCGCGGCAAGTCCAGTTGCCTGGTCCGCAGCAGCCCGGACCGGGGTGCTCACCGGGGTCCGGCTCCGGACCGGGCATTGGGCCACCTCGCCGCTGGAGGTCCGCGAACTGGAGTCGTCGTTTTTCAATGCCCTGCCGGCGGATTCCGCGAGGTTCGACCATGCGTTGTTGATGCAGGCGATACCGGCCCGTTGGAGTCGAGCCGCAGGACCATGAAAACACTGTGCGGATCGGCCGAATAGTCGGCGAAGGGCTCCGTATCGGTGAAGCCGTGCGCCCGGTAAAGCCGCCGGGCCGGAGCGAAGAAATCCTGCGAACCGGTTTCCAGGAACAAACTCCGATAACCGCGCGTTTCGGCTTCCCGCACGATCTCGCCGAGGATCGCGCCGGCGACGCCGCGGCGCCGGGCGCCGCCCGCGGTCCGCATCGACTTGATCTCCCCCGAGGTCGCGGACAGCTGCTTCAAAGCACCGCAGCCCAGCAACGAGCCTGGTTCCCGTGCCGTCCAGAACGTGACGTCCGGCTGCTTCAGCCGGTCGAGGTCCAAGGCGTGCACGCTTTCGGCCGGGGAGGTTCGAAGCATCTCCTCGAGGTGTTCGGCCAACAAAGCGCGGACCTCCGGATGGTCCGGGCTTTCGGCGACGATCCGCATGCTGTTGGTCCTGTTCTGTTCGGATTGCCGGAGATCTTCGAATTCTAGCTACTGCAGCGATTCGACTCCGGCCAGCACCGCAGCCAAGCCCTCCTGGCTGGCCAGAATCCGGAAGTGTCCGGATCCGTGCAGCCGGAATTCCGCTGCACCGGGCAGCGTCCGGTCGCCCGGGATGTGCGGGTCGAAACTCGGCAGCACCGAGACGATCCGGGAATTGACTTCGGCCTGGGCGGCAAGCGCCCGGATGGTTTCGCTGTCCGGGCGGAATTCGCGCAAGGTTCGCCCCACCGCACGGGCGGCGTAACGCGAGCCCTGAAACGGCGTCGCCACGGCGACCATGCCGAGTACTGCCAAGCGGCCGCCTGCCGCATCTGGCTCCGTTTGCCCGGCAGCAAAATCCAGCAACACCTGCTTGCCGATCAATCCGCCTTTGCTGTGCGCCACCAGGACCACCCGTTCGGTGCCGGACCCGGCCTGGGCCGCGATCCGTTCGAGTTCTGCGCTGAGCAGCCGTGCGCCATGCATCACCGGGCGCCGGTTGTCGCCGAGGCCAGGCAGCGGGAGCACCCGGTAGCCGTGCCGATTGAGTTTGCGGGCCAGCGGCAGCATGAACCGCCAGGATTCATAGACCCCGGGAATCAGCACCAGCAACGGCTTCTCCGGGTCGCCTGCGGCGAGCACACCCGGTTGCTCCCGGGAGACCCAGGCCAAGGTCTGGCCCCGTACCGCCGCGGCGTAATCGGCGGCCCGCTGGCCCCATCGTCTGCCCAGGCTCCGGTCCATGCGCACCAGCCTACGTTCCATCGCAGGACTCCGCGGCCCGGCGGTCCCGATCAGCTGGCGGACCGATCCGCCGGACCGGTAGATTTGGGCTTCAGATCGGAAGTGCTGCGGGGAAGGGAGATGCCGGATGACCAGGTTGCGCCCGCTCGCCGGCGCCCTGCTGCTGGCGGTTTCGCTGGGCTTGGTGCTGGCCGGCTGTTCGCTGCCCGCCGACGTCGCGAATGCCGAACGTGCGGCGGCGAAAGTCCATGACGCACTCTCTGCACTCCCCGCAGTGCAGAGCGTGCTGAGTGAAGTCGACGACGGCGGGTTCGATGCCGGGATCAGGCGATACACCGTGGTCACGATGGACGATCCGGTCACCGTGGCGCAAATCCAGACGGTTGTTTCGACCTGGAATTCGCTGCCGGAAGGCGGTGCGGAACCGTTTCCGGTCGGCAAGGGCGAAAACCTCAACCTGAAGCTGGCCGCAGAGCCGACGGCTCTGCTGATGGTCGACCCGGGGTTGCGCGAAGCGGAGATCACCCCGTACGCAGCGGAATGGGCGCAGAACGCTTTTGACCGCCTGCCGAGCGAGACCACGATTTCGAGAAAAGTGCTGAACAACGTTCCAGTCAGCACCAAGATTGTGCAGCCAGGCATCTCCCCCTCCGGTCAGGCGGCGCTGCTGGAACGGCTGAATCTGGCGACTCGGGAAGATCCGATGCTGGTCTGGATCCAATCTGGCCCACGGTCCTCCGACCGGTCGAGAGTCGATCCGCCGATGCAGCCCGCGCTGCCGGCCACGCTGCGCGGCTTCGAGGCGGCGTTCGCCCAGTTGGCCGAGATCGATCCGCAGAACGAACGGGCCTTCAGGTTCCGGGCTGCTCCCGGAGAGAAAATCATGGTGGAATTCACGCTGCCCGCGGCGCTTGCCCCGGATTTCAAGCCGAAAGCAGACAACGACCTTGCCGCGATCACCGGAACCGCCGCTTGGCCGCGGATCCAGGCGATCATGCAGACGGTGAAACCGACGGCAACCGACCTTGTGGTCGGATTTAAGCTGCCCTCCGCGTCGATCGGAGCGTTCTCCGCAGCGGGGTGCCCACCTCCGAAGTACCCGGCGGGCGGTCAGGCAAACAACGTCAACCCGGGGCTGCAGGACGCCTGGCTGGAAATCCAGGGTTTGCCGGCCCCTACCGGATGCCCGCGTTCGGATTTCGACGCGCGCTCGACTCAATCCCCCCGGACCTGAAGGGAAACCCGGCAAACCATGACGTCGGCCAATCGCCCACTGCGAAAACTGGGCTTCTTGACCATGGGCCTCTTCGACGAGGCCGATCCATTCACCGGCCACCAGAACACGCTCCAGCTCATCGCACTCGGCGAAGAACTCGGCTTCGACAGCGTCTGGCTGCGGCAAAGGCATCTGCAATTCGGCATTTCCTCGCCGGTCGCGGTGCTCGCGGCGGCGAGCCAGCTCACCGAACGGATCGAATTCGGCACCGCGGTCATTCCGCTGGGCTTGGAAAATCCGCTTCGACTCGCCGAAGACCTGGCCACCGTCGATGTGCTTTCCGGCGGCCGGCTCAACCCGGGGCTGAGCGTCGGGCCGCCGATGCGTTTCGATGACTTCAAAACCCACCTCTACCCGGACAGCTGGGAACAGGAAGATTTCAGCTACACCAGGGTAGAGCGGCTATTGCACAACCTGCGCGGCGAGCCGGTGAGCAGCTTCGCCGGCAAAGCGGGCGTGGTCGAAGAGTTCTCCAACCGGGTCCAACCGCACTCCCCGGGCCTGGCCGAACGGGTCTGGTATGGGGCCGGCAGCCTGCGCTCGGCGCAATGGGCCGGTGAGCAGAATCTCAATCTGCTGGTGAGCAGCGTGACCACGGCCGAGGATTCGGCGGACTTCGACGCGGCGCAATCCCGGCAGATCGAGCTTTTCCGCGAACGGCACCGGCTGGGCGGGGCCGCCAGAGTCTCCCAGGGACTGGTGGTGATCCCCACCGACCACGCCTCGGCGGAACAAAAACTGCGTTATCGCGGATACGCCGCCAGCCGGCTGGAACGGACCCGCTCGCCGCAAGGCCCCCGACGGATGCTTTTCGCCCCGGACCTGGTGGGCGACTCTTCGGACATCGCGGAACAACTGGCAGCCAACCGGGCGTTCCGCATGGTCGACGAAGTGGCTTTCGCGCTTCCGTTCAGCTTCGAGCCCGAAGACTACCGGCAGATCCTCAGCGACATCGCCGGATCCTTGGCGCCGAAGCTCGGCTGGGTCCGCCCTGGAAATCCGGGCCCGAACTAGGCCTCCAGCTTCCTCCAGCCTGCACCCGGTACCATTGCGGCATCCGGCCATCGGGCACTTTTGAGGAGGACGCATGCCAGCCACGGCAAGCAAGCACCCGGTTCTCGAAATCCTCGCCGCACTCACCGGCGAAGAACTGCAACTCGCGCCGCACGTCGCATTCCGACTGCATCATTCGCTGCAAGGCGACCGGGCCGCGATCCTGGAAACCGCCGGGACGCTCTCCACTGAGCAACGTTCCGGCCAAGCCCTGCTCCCAGACCCGATGCCTTTGTCACCGGCGACTAAGGCCGCAGTGCGCGAACGGATCGCCCAACTGTCGGAGCGGGAACGTGCCATGCTGCTGCGGGCTGCAGTCTGCGTCTTCCGCCGGACCCAGCCGTTACTGGTTTCCTGCAATGCTTCGATGTCCGAGGCGGCAGCCAGTCGGGCCGCAGTGCATCTGCGGTTCGTCGCCGGCGGTTTCGAGTTCGAAGATCCCCGGATCCGAGCCGCAGTGCACGCCGGCGCCACACTCGGCGAGCGCAATGCCGCGCATGCCGATTTGGCTTTGGCCTTCGCCGCGGCCGGTGAAATCGACATGGCCCATTGGCACCGCACGCTCAGTACCGTGGAAGGCGATCAAGACCTTGCCTCGGGACTGCTGCGGGTGGCTCGTCGGGCCTTGTCCAGAGGGCAAGCCGCTTGGGCCCATTCGGTGACCAAAGAGGCGGTCTGCCATGCCCCGGCGGAACTCGTCGACGAAGCCCGATTGCTCGCTGCCGAGACTGCACTGCACGCCGGTTGCCTCGCGGAGGCGGATCGCTGGGCGAGTTCGGTGCAAAGCACAGCGCACCCCGACCTGCACCGGCGGGCCCAGCACTGCGCCGAGCAGATCGCAACGCTTTTGGCCGGGCGCTTGCCCGAGGCCTTGCTCCGCCCGGATGGCTCGGCCGGGGTGCTGCCGGAGCCGGCCGACGACGGACTGGGCGCTGAATACCGCCGGGTCGCCGAAGCTTTCCGGTTGGCCGAACAGGATGAGTTCGAAGCCGCGCTGCGGACGCTCTCGGATCCGGTGGAGCCGAATGCCGCCCCCGGCATTCCGGCCCGCCCCGGGTCGCCGACGCCGTTGCGGTTGGCAACCCGACGGGTGGCCAGGTCGCTGGTCTACTACTGGTCCGGAAAATTGTGTTTCGCCGAGGCGGAACTGCAGGAAGCGGCCTTGCGCCTGCCGGTCGAATCGGTGCTCGGTGGCATCTCCGGACCGCTCGCACAGCGCTTGGGCATCGACATCTACGGCGAACCCGGCCCGATGGCTGCGGCCTTGAAGACCCGGAAGAGCCAGCCAGCGGATTCCACCGGTTCCTTGCTGGACCGCGCCACGCTGGCCTATCTGGCCGGGCAGCTCGCCGAAGCGGAAACCCTCTTGGCGGTGGCCGCAGAACGCGGCAATGCCGCGGTGCAGAGCATCTATTTGCCCCAGCCCGACGGCGCTGCCCGATGGGGCCTCCTCGGGAACTCCGCCCGGCAGCGCGAATCGAGCCGGCTCCGAGCACGGATCGGCAGCAGCCAGCAAGCCGGGCTCGCGGAGCTGGCTACCGCCGCCGTCGTCCTCGGCCAGGCTCCGACCTCACCCTTCGAACGCGGCCGTACCGAATTCGAGCTGGGCCGGGCTTTCGCCCGCTACCGCAATCGCGATGCCGCCCGGCACTTTCTCTTGGCGGCCGCCTCGTCTTTCGAAGAGGCCGGTGCCGGGTTTTGGCGGCAAGCCGCCGAATCCGAACTCTCCGGGGCTGCCGAAAGCCTGCCGCAACCGGTGCTCACGGCTTTGCCGCCGCAATGCCCGGAGTGGACTGGTCCGTTGACCGAGCGGGAGTCGGAAGTGGCTCTGCTGGTAGCCGACGGCAGCGCGAACCGCGAGGTGGCGCTCGCTTTGCATTTGTCGGTGCGCACCGTGGAAGTCCATCTGAGCCGCGTCTTCGCGAAGTTGGGCGTACGGTCCCGGGTCGAATTGAGCATCCTGGCGCACCGTTCCGATTCCGGGCTGGGCCGCAGCGTCGGCTGAACCGGCACGGATGCGGTTGCCGGAGTACGTGGAACTACTTACCCGGACGGCCTTCGCCGCCCTAATGATGTGGAAAGTACGGACGCGCGGAGGCACTGGACTTTCTAATCTTTGAAGACCGGTGCGGGCCGCCGCAACGGATCATCAACAGAAGGTCGGATATGTCTGAAAACATGAAGAAACGCCTTCCGCTCACGGTGACCATCGCTGCCGTAGCCGCAACTGCGGTCCTCGGCGCCGGGTTCGTGAGCGCCGCCTCCGCCAACCCCTCCGCGGCACCCGCGGCCGCTGCCCAGACCAGCACGATCAACGGGTACCGCAACGTCGGCTACTTCCCGCAGTGGGGCGTCTATGCACGAGATTTCAAACTCAAGAAATTGCAGGATTCGGGTGGAGCATCGAAGCTCACGAACCTGAATTACGCCTTCGGCAACATCAACAACCAGTCCCTTGAATGCTTCATCGCCAATAAAGCGCAGGGCGAAGGCCCCAATGGCTCGGACGGGGCCGGAGACGCCTGGGCCGACTTCGGCATGGGCTACACCGCGGCCAACTCGGTTGCCGGCGTGGCCGACGCTTGGGACCAGAAGCTCGCCGGTTCCTTCAACCAGCTCAAACAGCTCAAGGCCAAGAACCCCCAGCTGAAGCCGATGATTTCGATCGGCGGCTGGACCTGGTCCAAGAACTTCTCCCGGGCAGCGGCGACCGACGCGTCACGGAAAAAGCTGGTTTCCAGCTGCGTGAACCTCTACCTGAAAGGCAATCTTCCGGTGATCGACGGCCGCGGCGGCGACGGCGCGGCGGCCGGCGTCTTCGAGGGCATCGACATCGACTGGGAATGGCCCGGATCGAACAACGGCAACGTCGGCAATAGCGTCGACACGGTCAATGACAAAGCCAATTTCAAGGCGTTGCTGAAAGAATTCCGCACCCAGATGGATGCCCTCGGCGCACAGACCGGGAAACGTTACGAGCTCAGCGCCTTCACTCCGGCGAATCCTGCCGACATCGCCTCCGGAGGCTGGAACGACCCGGAGATTTTCAACTACCTGGACTTCGGGAACGTCCAGGGCTATGACCTCTGGGGCGCCTGGGCGCCGACCATGGACGGGCATCAGGGAAACTTGTACGACGACCCGCAGGACCCCCGCCCGGCCAATCAGAAATTCAGTGTGGACAAGGCGATCAAGGCCTACACTTCCAATGGTGTGAAACCTAGCCAACTGACCATGGGCCTGGCCATGTACGGTCGTGGCTGGCAAGGCGTGACGAGTTCGACGCCTTGGGGAACTGCTTCCTCCGGCGCGCCGGGCCGCTTCGAAACCGGGATCAACAACTACGACGACATCAAGAACGTCGGAACCGACTACTACAACGCCGCGATCGGCGCCGCCTGGCGCTATGACGGCGACAAGTGGTGGAGCTACGACAACGCCCAGACGATCAAGCAGAAAGCCGATTACATCGAGGCGAACGGCTTGGGCGGCGGCATGTGGTGGGACCTCTCCGGCGATCAGAGCTTCACCTTGGGCTCGGCGTTGGTCGACAAGTTCCGGGCAGCCAAACCGGGCCCGGTCACCGGAGGGACCACCCCGCCCACTACTCCGCCGACCACGCCGCCGACGACGACCACCCCGCCCACGACCACCCCGCCCGGTGGTGCATGCGGCGGCCTGGCGGCGTGGTCGGCCTCAGCCGTGTACACCGCCGGCAACCAGGTCAGCTATCAGGGCCAGAAGTGGCAGGCCAAGTGGTGGACGCAGAACGAACCTCCGAAAACCGCCGACGGCTACCCCTGGCAGCTGCTGGGCAATTGTTGACCCCGGGCCGGTGAGGACCGGCTCCTGAGGAATTGCGTGCTCCTCCCCCGAAACAAGCGGTCGTGGCGTCCACCCCCCTGAGGCGCCACGACCGCTTTCGGCGTTCTCGCCCGACGCTGTCGGCCGATCAGAGTCCGGGATTCGGCGATACTGCGATCCGCTCCATGATTTCCGCAGCCCGAGCCAGCGCCGCACGGTCGGCGGCACCGAGCCCGACCAGGTTCGCGTCGAACCAGGCGTGACGCCGGGCCCGGTCCGCCAGGAAGAGTTCTTCGCCCTGCGCGGTTGCGGTGAAGATCACCTTCCGGCCGTCGCGTGGATCGCCGCCCCGCTCGGCGTAACCGGCCGAGGTCAGCCGGTTGACCACCTGGCTCATCGAAGCCGGAGTGACCCGTTGCAACGCGCTCAGATCCTTCAGCGTTTGCGGACCGGACTTGCAGAGCACCGAGAGCACTTCTGCGGCAGCATCGCCCAAATCGCCGCCACCGCGCTCGGCGCGGAACCTCCGGTACAGGCCGGCCACTGCGGAACGGACCGCGGCACCCAGCTCCGGGACTGCCGGGAGGATCGGATCAGTTGCATCTTCTCGCATAGCTGATTAGTATACCTAATGTTTTCATTAGGTATACTAATAACTGGAGCGGAACTCCGACGATGTGCAACCGGCAGCGCTGCGGAAATCATTGTGCTCCTGGCCGGCCCATCGCGCGAAACCGCTTCCGGTACGCCGAAGGACTGACGCCGTACTCGGCCCGGAACGCCCGACGCAGTGCCTGATCGCTGCCGAACCCGCTCGATCGGGTGGCTTCGGCCACCGAAGACCCCCGTTCCAAGAAGCCCCGTGCGACTTCCAGCCGGATTGACTCAAGCACTTTCGACGGCGCGGCACCCAGCTCGCGTTGGCAGAGCCGGCGGAAATGCCGCGGCGTCATCGACGCAGCCGCAGCCAAATCCACCAGCCGGTGCTCTGCCGCCGGGGCCGTCGTGATCGCATCCAGCGCCCGGCGCAACCTCGGATCCTGTACCGGCGGGAGTTCGTTGCGGACCGAAAACTGCGACTGGCCACCGGGACGCTGCAGGAAAACCACCAGCTCCCGGGCCACGGAACGTGCGACCAGCACGCCGTGGTCGGCTTCGACCATGGCCAGTGCCAGATCGATTCCGGCGCTCACTCCGGCACTGGTCATCACGCGCCCGCTCTGGGTGAAAATCGCATCGGCCGTGACCGATGCCGCAGGGAACTGGGCCGCCAAGGCGGCGGCGTGCCGCCAATGCGTCGTCGCCGGCTGACCATCGAGAAGTCCCGCCCGGGCCAGCACGAAGGCCCCGGTGCATACCGAAGCAATCCTGCCGGCCGCATCGGCCAGCCGGCCCAAACGCGCCGGATCCGCCATCGGATCCGGCAGCCGGGCCAGATCGTCGCCGCCGGTAACGATGAGTGTCTGGACTGGTTCGGCGGCGTCGGCCGTCTCCTCGGCCAGCAGTCCGACTCCGGATGACGTCCGGATCGTGCAGCGGTCCCAACCGATCAATCTGACCGCATAGTCGGCACCGAATCTGTTGGCCGCCGCGAAAACGTCGACCGGGCCGGCGACGTCGAGCAGTTGTACCCCGTCGAAAACCACCATGCCTATCTGATGCGTCACCGGAATGTCCTTTTCCAAAGCAAACAAGTCCAATCGGACATTGCGGGTTCAGTCTATCCGCGGCAGGCTGGAGGGAGTCGAAACTCGCACTGCTCCGGAAGGCCCCTGATGACTGAAACGATCGCCGGTATCACGATCCCGGACAGCAGCCTGGTTTCCGAGGCGACCGCCTTGGTCCGCGAGGCGACCGATGATCTGCTCTACCACCACTCCCGCAGGGTTTTCCTCTTCGGCGCTCTGCAAGGCCGCCGCCGCGGCTTGGCCCCGGACCTCGAACTGCTCTACGTGGGTGCGATGTTCCATGACCTGGGCCTGACCGAGCGCTTCGGCAGCATCGGGCTGCGCTTCGAAGTCGACGGCGCGAATGCGGCACAGGATTTCCTCCGCGCCCAGGGCCTGTCCGCCGCGGACATCCGCAAAGTCTGGCTGGGCCTCGCGCTGCACACCACGCCCGGCGTGCCGGAGTTCCTCGACCCCGAAATCGCCTTGGTCACCGCCGGAGTCGAGACCGACGTCCTGGGCATCGGGTACCGCGACCTGCCCGCGGCCGACGTGGCACAGGTCACCGCCGCGCACCCGCGGCCGGATTTCAAACGGCAGATCCTCTCCGCCTTCGCGCAAGGGAACCGGCACCGCCCGGAAAGCACTTTCGGAAATGTCAATGCGGATGTACTGGCGCATTACTCGCCGGGCTTCGTCCGCGGTGATTTCGTCGAGGTGGTCCTGGGCAGCGAATGGCCGGAATAGCACGCTGCGGGCAACGTGGAAACCTGCCGAATCCAGCGCCGCGCGCCGAGTTGCGCTTCGTCGACCGCTCCGCCGGGTGACCGGCTAAGTCCAGAATTGCCGTGCCGGAAAGCTTGGCTGCTCTTTGCGGAACCCGGCCTTCCGGGCGATTTTGGAATTCCGGCCCAGGATCAGCCTGACTTGCAGCGCCCGCTCGACGGCGAATGCCCGCAGCGGCGGTTTCTGCCAGGTCTTCTCGAACAGGAATTTGGCGGCGGCAACCGAGTCCGGCGAACGCGTCGAGATTTCTTCGGCCAAGGCAAGTGCAGCGGACACCGGATCCGGGCTGAGGCTGGTGACCAATCCGTAGTCCTTGGCCTCGGCTCCGGAAAATTTCTCCGCGGTCATGGTCAACCGCTTGGCGACGTCGATGCCCACCAGCTGTGCCAACGCAGCACTGCCGGCCATGTCCGGGATCAGCCCCCATTTGGCTTCCATGATGGAGAACTCGCTGTCCGCGGTGGCAATCCGGAAGTCCGCAGCGAGCGCCAGTTGCGCACCGGCGCCATAGGCCCGGCCATGGATCGCCGCGATCACCGGGACCGGCAAGCGGCGCAGCGCCCAGAAAGCTTCCTGGAAGGTGTTCGTGCCGCGGAACGGCATCGGGATCAAGCCGCGGATGATCTTCTCCGGTTTTCCGAAGACATCCCCGATATCGATTCCGGCGCTGAACTCGCGGCCCTGCGCGCTGAGGATCACGGCGCGGATCTGCGGATTCTGCCGCACTCGCTTCGCAACTCGCGGCAGCGCCTGGAGAATCCCGGTATCGATCGCATTGAGCTTCTCCGGCCTGGCCAATTGGAGATGTGCGATCGGCCCGTCGAACCAGACTGCCAGGCCGTGTTCGGCCGCGGCTCCGGGGCTCAACTCTGCCACGGAGTGTCCTCGGCTCCGGGACTGCGCTCAGTCCAGATCATGTCCCTGGTCTCAATCACCATAGTCAAACCATACGGGTACAGAACCGGCCAGCAGAACTCCCCGTTCTCGTCGACCATTTTGAACCGGACCTCGGAGAACCCCGGCAGCCGGTTGGAGACCACGTCGACGGAAATCGTCACCGTTTCGCCCGGAAGCGTGGTCGGAATCGGCGTGAGTTCGGCGGTATGCGGAAACAGCGGCGTGAGCGGCGTGATCCGTTTGCTCGACCTGCCGATCCACGGCACGTTCCCGGTATTGCGAATCGTCCAGGTTTTCACAAAAGCGGTGCCGAAGGGCATCAAGCTGCCATCGGGAACCGTCTCGGTGATGAATTCGCAGGTATCGACCTCCGGCGAGGTTTTGTCGTACGGGCGGGTCATCAGCCGGCTGGCTAGTTGCTCCGCGCGGAATCCGGCAGCCGTCCGCTGGAATTCGTCCCAATTGCGCAGCGACTTGGCCACGGCGGCAATGGTCGCGTCACGGAAGTCGGGGCGCATCTTCTGACCGGATTTCGCGGTGAAGCTGTCTTCGGGATTTCCGAGCAAGCTGCGCTTATAGGTCATGAACGCCCAAGTGTCGCGGACTTTCTTGGTGTCCCGGGAGGCTATCCGCGGCCCCGGGTTGCCGCGCTGGATCAGGAAGAAATCATGGTCGTTGGGCACCCGGGAACAAAACAGGAACGCTTCCCCGGCACGCAACAGGGCACGTTCTTTGGCTTCGGAAAGCGTCGGCTCGGTGAACATCGCGGCAAAATGGACCAGATCATTGAGATCGCGTTCGGACTCGCTCGTGGAAGCAAAAAGCCGTTTCGCGACGCCGACCAATGCCGGGCAGGCCTGGACCCGCAAACTGTTGATTTTTTGTTGCGGCGAAAATCTTTCCGCGATTTCTGCGCAGCATGCTGATATCGTCGCTTCGTCGAGCGCCGTGCGATCCACTGCCACCGTAGTCCTGTCTGTTCAGCCCCCGCCGATCACTGCACGGCAATGAACTGGCAGATGCCGTGCTCACCGATTATTCCACAGCTTCCAGTCATTTTGGCCGGGTCGTTCCACTATGGAAATGCACGCATTCGACACCCTGGTGAAGCCGAAATCTCGGAGATTCCGATCAATCCGGTGCTTTGCGGATCCGCACGCTGGACTCAGGAACGCTCCGGGGCCTGCGCCATCCCGAGCCGGATCGACGCCGGGTTGAAGTCCCTGGTTTCGATGACGAAGGCCGACCCATGGGGATAGCACGTGGGCCGGCGGAGCCCACGTTCTGGTCGACCATTCTGAACCGGAATTCGCCAGGTAGCCGATCTTCGGACTGCCGGACATCGCTCGCTTGAAGGCCCTAAAGCCCAGGAACCACGAACCCGCTTGGTCTTCATCGCCGAAGACCCATTGCTTTTTTCTGCGGCGCAAGCCGGTCGACGAGCTTTGCGCGGCACGGCGTCACGGGGCATCCCCGGTTCTGCCAAGCGGATGCCGGAAGGACAAACGGGGCCCGACGCAGCTGGATTATGCGGCTCTGATCCCCCAGGGCTTGGTCGAATCGAAGATCTCAGGATCGAGCAGCGAGGCTTCACCAGAATGAACCTCGCAGACACTCAGGTGGATCCGGTCCATCGTGGCGCCGGGACCGCGGTACCGGCCCCAACGCCAACCGGAGAACGCGCCGGCGATTTGGCCCCGGTGGATCAAATAGGAGAATCGTCCGGTCCGCCGGCCGACGCCGCGCAGGTACTCGGCCAGCCACATGCCGTCTTCTACGCTCAAACCGAGACCGGTGCCTTCGAAATCGACGCGGAGGTCCAAGGCATGGTCGACGCCTTCCGGGTCGAGTCGATGCGATTCACAGACCGCTTCGTCGTCGAAGCCAAGGCCGTCCCCGGCGAGAACCTCACGCCCCCAACGGGCGACGACTTCGTCCCGCAAGGTCTGTGCGGCAAGGTCGAGCCGGCGGCCGGAACCGGTCTCCGGCGTTTCGCCCGACGCTTGTTGCCCTCGAAGCGGATTATCTCCGATTTCCATCAACATCTATAGTCCTTCTCGAGTAGCCAGCTTGGTCGGGTTCGCTGTGCGAACCCTGTGTTAAGCACACTCGATAGGAGCCGCTGGTTCAATCGATCTGGTTGGAACAATTTGTGGAAAAGCGTGGAAGATTTGGTTCAACTTCGCAAAATTCAACCCTCGTTATCGTCCTGCAATAAACCATTCAGGTGTGAAACCAAGGTATCCCCTGCAGTCTGCTGAAGCGCTTCGCGTTTGCTTCCAGACGGATCCCGCCGCCCGACGTTGCACTTCAGCCGCGCCGCCGCAGCACCGCCACCGCACCCTTCGACGGGACCAAGGTGATGTGCTTGCTCTTGGGCCGTTCCACGCGCTGCTGCACCGCGCGGAGTTCCCAGGTCTGCAGGATGCTGCGCAAGATCTCCACCGCTTCGAGCAAGGAAAATCCGGCACCGATGCAGCGCCGCACCCCGCCGCCGAACGGCAACCAGTTCGACGTCGTGACACTGCCGTCCAAACACCGATCCGGCCGGAACACCCCGGGGTCGACGTGTTGGACCCGGTCTTCGTGCACCAAGTCGATCGACGGCGAAACCATCACTCCGGCCGGAAGCCGGTAACCGGCCACTTCCGCCGGCTGCGTCAAGAGCCGGGAGGCACTGCCGATCACCGGGCGGAGCCGCAACCCTTCTTTGAAACAGGCTTCCAGGAACTCATCGCCTTCCTTGTCCCGGCGATCCGCAGCCGCCACCGCCCGGGCCAGCTCCACCGGAGCACGCATCAACTCATGCAAAGTCCACGCCAAACCATTCGACGTCGTCTCATGCCCGGCCAACAACAAGGTCACCAACTCATCCCGGATCTCGACATCCGACAAGCCATCAGCATCGTCACCGGCCCGCACCATCCGGGCCAGCACATCCGTCCGGGCAGCCAGATCCGGCGCTTCCCGGCACTCCCGGATCTCCGCATACAACAACTCATCCAAGCCATCAAGGGTCCGCTTGAACGTTTTCCAGGGCCAGAGATAGCGGGTGGCGAACGGACTCAGGCTGCCCGCCATGACCACCACGTTGGCGTCGGTGATGCCTACCACCAACGTCCGCATTTTCGCGAGCCGCACCGGATCGGTCACCCCGAAAACCACCCGCAAAATGATCTCCAACGTCACGGCTTGGGTGTATTTGACCAGCTTGACCCGTCCTTCGACCCAACCTGAGGTCTGCTGAGCCGTGATCTCGGCGATCAGCTGCCGGTAACCGCGCAGCGAAGCGCCGGCGAAGGCCGGCATCAGCAACTTGCGGTGCCGCAGATGCGGATCCTCGTCCAACAGCAGCATCGAATGCTGCCCGACCACCGGTTTGAGCACCTCGCGATTCCCTTGCCCGGCGTGGAAGACGTTCGCCGGGCCGTTGAACAGGCTGCGGATTGCTTCGACGTCCGCGATCATCACCGTGGGCCGGCGCGGCAACCGTACCGTGAACACGGTTCCGTAGTGTTTCCGACCGTAGCGCATCAGCTCCGGCCTGGCGACGAAGTAGAGCATCCCCTGCAGCACTGCCGGCCATGCCGGTCCGGGCGGCAGCGTCGCGTACCGGCTCATCGGCGGCGGCTCAGGATCGCCCGGGCGCCCTTGGCCGGCACCAAGGTGATGTGCCGGGTCTTGGTGGCTTCCGGTTTTTCGGCCACCGGTGCCAGCTCCCACGTCTGCAGCACCTTGCGCAGGATCTCCACGGATTCCAGCATTGAGAAGCCGGCGCCGATGCAGCGCCGCACCCCGCCGCCGAACGGCAACCAGTTCGACGTCGTGAGGCTGCCGTCCAAGCACCGATCCGGTCGGAACACCCCGGGATCGGCATGCAGCGCATGATCGTGTTGCACCAGGTCGATCGAGGGCGAGACCACGACGCCGGCCGGCAGTTGATAGCCGGCGATTTCGGCTGGTTCGGTCAGCCGCCGGGCCACGCCGCCGATCACCGGGCGGAGCCGCAACCCTTCTTTGAAGCAGGCTTCCAGGAACTCATCGCCTTCCTTGTCCTGCCGATCCGCAGCCGCCACGGCCCGAGCCAGCTCCACCGGAGCACGCATCAACTCGTGCAACGTCCACGCCAAACCATTCGACGTCGTCTCATGCCCAGCCAACAACAAGGTCACCAACTCATCCCGGATCTCGACATCCGACAAGCCATCAGCATCGTCACCGGCCCGCACCATCCGGGCCAGCACGTCCGTCCGGGCAGCCAGATCCGGCGCTTCCCGGCACTCCCGGATCTCCGCATACAACAACTCATCCAAGCCATCAAGGGTCCGCTGCAACCGGTTCCAGGGCCAAACCCGCTTCATCAGCACCGGGAAGAGCGTGCCGGCCATGGTGAACAGGCTGGCACCGGTGACGCCCAGCACCAACGTCCGCATTTTCGCGAGCCGCACCGGATCGGTCACCCCGAAAACCACCCGCAAAATGATCTCCAACGTGATCGCCTGGGTATGCTCGGCCAAGCGGGTCCTTCCGGGGCGCCAGCCAGGTACTTCTTCATCGGCGATGGCCGCGATCAGTTCCCGATAGCCGCGCAGCGAAGCGCCGGCGAAGGCCGGCATCAGCAACTTGCGGTGCCGCAGATGCGGATCCTCATCGAGGATCAGCAAGGACTGGTCGCCCACGATCGGTTGCAGCACCCGGTTTCCTTCACCGGCGTGGAACGCCTGCGGCGAACCGCTGAAGAGCTTCCGGATCTCTTCGACTTCGGTGATCACCACCACGGACCGCTTCATGAAGCGCACGGTGAACGCCGGACCGTACTTCGCCCGGCAATACCGCATCAATTGCGGCCGGGCGGTGAAGTAAATCAATGTCTGCAGCGCGATCGGCAGCTTGGGACCGTCCGGCAAGCCGTTTCCCGGCCGGAAGGCACTGATGTCTTTTCGCTTGATCCCCGACGACGCCGTCGCTGTCATGACGCTCTCCTTAGACCGCAGCCTTTCTTCGGTTATACCGCGCTGGAGAAGAGTGAAACGGCCGGTATCGGATACTTTTTGGCTTTCTCAGCAATCGCTTTGGATAGAGTTGGCACACCGAACAGCCGCGCCCCGAAAGGCAGGACCATGACGAACTCCCCGGCGACGCCCCCGCAGTCCTCCCGCCCCGCCTGGCTGACCACCCGGCTGATCACCGCCGTCGGGTTGGCGATCCTTGCCGTGATCTTCATCGTCACGAACCAAGGCACGGTACGGGTGCAAATCCTGGTCTGGGCGGTGAATTCGCCGCTGTGGGCTTTGATCCTCGTGCTGCTCGTGGTCGGCATCGTGATCGGTTCGCTGTTCCCCTGGCTGAAATCCCGCAAAAAGAATTAGGCGTCGGCGACGCCATAGGGAGCGGGGACGACATGGATACCGGGTCCGCAATCCAGATCCGCGCCGCCGAAATTGGCTGACGCCGGGGAAATTTCCGCGGCGTCAGCCAATTTCGGCGGCGTCATCTTTTGTCGAGTTCTTCGCGCAGCGCCTGCAGCGGTCCGTCCCAATCGCGGGCCAGGGCAGTCAGGAATCGTTGCGCGACTTGGATCGGCTGCGATGACAACCGGAACCTGACCCGGCGGCCCTCCCCCGGCTCGGCCGTGACCAGTCCGGCGTCGGCGAGCAGTCCCAGATGCTTGGCGATACCCTGCCTGGTGATCGGCAACGCCTGGCTCAATTCGGTTGCGGTGCGCGGACCGTGCGCAGCCAGTTCGGCCAGGATGCTTCTCCGGTTCGGATCCGCCAGCGCGGCGAACACCTGTTCCGCAACCGATTCGATGCCGGACGGCGTCGCCGAGCCGGCCGGCACCGCGCTGTCACGCGGCATTGAGGTAGTCCACCAACTCGCCCAGTTCCCGGGGCCAGCCTTCGGTGTGCGAGGCGAACCCCTTGTCGTACAGATCCTGGGCCAGTTGCGCGAACCCGCTCTCGACGACGTGGATCCGGGTTCCGCCGGGAATCGGAGTCAAGCTGAATTCGACGTAGGTCCGCTGCGGATTGTCGGCCGGTACTTCATCGACCCGCCAGGTGTAACCGAAGACATTCGGCTCCTCCAGACGCTCGATCCGCAATTCCGCGTCACTGCCTTCATCCCAATGCACCTGGGCCAGGCCGCCGACGCGGAGGTCGACGGTGGCCCGATTGCCGAACCAGCTGCCCAGGCCTTCGGCAGAGGTGATCGCCGTCCAAACCTGCTCCGGCGATTGCGGCACTTCGATGGTGCGTTCGATGTGATTCGGGAATCCCATGACATCTCCTCGTTGATTCGGCAGACCGCAACCCGCTGTTGCAACCTTATGGTTGCTACTTTATTGCAACCTAACGGTTGCGTCAATGCTCCGATCCGACCGCCCGCCGGAACGCCGCCACCGAACCCTCGATGTCAACCCGCCCGAGACGCCCGCTCATCGCCCAGAAAAACACCGGCCCCACCAACAGTCCGCAAGCCTGTTCCAACGGAACCCCGGAGCCGTCCGAATAGCCGGAGGCGAGCAGGGCTTTCCGCGCACTGCTCCGCAACACGTCGTTCGACGAAATCAGCTCCGCGACCACTTGGTCGTGCTGCGCTTCGCCGACCAGCGCCCGGTAAGCCGCACCCGCTGCGGATTCCGTGAGGAAGCGCACCAGCTTCGTCGAATAATCCGCCAGAATCTCCGCAGCAGACCCCTCAGCGGAGACCGCGAGCTCCTGCTCGGCGTCGATCACACTGGCCTCGAAGAGGATCTCCGCTTTGGTGGACCACCAGCGGTACACGGTCATCCGGGAGACCCCGGCCCGCTCGGCGATGCCCTTCATGTTCATCGCCGCATAGCCGACCTCGCCCAGCAGGTCGTCAACCGCATGCAGCACTGCGACGCGGGCTTTTTCACTTCGCGGCCGCCCGCCCGGTCCCGATTCTTCAATCATGCATCCATGATACCTGGACATCGTGTATCGTTATATTTAGTTTCGATACACGATGACTCATAACTGAGGAGATTCACCCATGGCCTCGACCACGACCCGCCCCAAACCGCAGCAGAAAGCTCCGCACCCCGGTCTGGTATTGGCGCTCATGTGCGCTTGCACCATCCTGGTCATCGGGTTCGTCGCCTCGATCAACCTCGCGGCACCGCTGATTTCGCGCAGCCAGTTGCAACCCAGCGCCTCCAACCTGCTCTGGATCGTGGACATCTACGTGGTGATCTTCGCTTCGTTCGTGCTTCCGTCCGGTGCTGCGGGAGACCGGTTCGGCCGCAAAGGCGTGCTGACCACCGGCTTGATCGTCTTCGCGCTCGGTGCGGCGCTGTGCGCATTGGCTCCCGACGTGCTGCTCATGCTGCTGGGTCGGACCGTCACCGGCTTCGGCGCGGCCTTGGTGCTGCCGAACTGCGTCGGCATGATCGTCAACGTCACCCCGGCCGAGCACCGGAACCGGGCCCTGGGCATCTGGGCGGCGACCACCGGGTTCGGCGGCGTGATCGGCAACCTCGGCGGCGGTGCGCTGCTGAGCACCGGCAGCTGGCAAAGCCTCTTCATCGCAGCGGCGGCAATCGCCGCCCTGCTCGCCGTCTGCATGGGGATCGCGGCCCCGCGGACAGTCCGCCACCAACGAAACCTCGACCCGCTGGGGACGCTTCTTTTCGTCCTGGCCGTCCTGGCCTTGCTGATCGGCATCATCGAAGGACCCGAACAAGGATGGGCGAGCTTCACGGTGCTCTTCGCCTTCTGCCTCGGCGCCGGGCTGATCGGTGTCTGGGTTCTGGTCGAACTCCGGGTACGCCACCCGATGCTGGATCCGCGCCTGTTCCGGAATCCGCTGCTCAGCAGTGCCTGCTTCGGCATGTTGATCATGTTCTTCGGCAACTTCGGCCTGTTCTACGTCAATGCCTCGGTGCTGCAGTACAGCCGCGGCTATTCCGTGCTGCAGGCCGGTCTGGGCATCTTGCCGACCACCATTCCGGTCCTGTTGAGCCCGCTCTATGCGCGGAAAACCCGCAACCGGCTGGGCGTCCCGTTGACGCTGGGCGCGGCATTCCTGCTGACCAGTCTGGGCTTGTTCGGCATCTCGCAGGCCGCACAGCAGCCGTACCCCGTCTATGCCCTCTGGCTGCTGGTCATCGGGACCGGCTTGGCTCTGGCGCTGCCCAGCCTGACCACGGAAATCGCGGCAGCGCTGCCCGCCGAACAAGCCGGCATCGCCGGCGGTTTGCAATCCGCGACCCGGGAACTCGGCAGCGCCGTCGGCGTCGCGGTCGTCGGCACCGTGCTGACCGTGAGCTTCACCCAGGGCCTGCCGGTTGGCCTGCAGACCTCGCACACGGTCGCGCAGGCGTTGCTCCAGGCACCGGAGCAGCACGCCGCAATCATCGCGGCGTTCACCACCGGAGCGGACACCGCCCTGCTCGCGGCCAGCATCATCACCTTCCTGGCGGGCGGGGTCGTAGTGGCCGGAGCCTTCCGCGCCCGACGGTTCAGCCGGGTGCCGGGGTAGGCTGAAAACATGTACTTCATCGTGGTCAAATTCCCGGTCAAAGCCGAACATGCCGACCGTTTCCCGGAGATCACCGCCGAGTTCACGGCAGCGACCCGCCAGGAGTCGGGCAATCTCTGGTTCGAATGGTCGCGGAGCTTGGCGGATCCCAACGAATATGTGCTGATCGAAGCGTTCGACGGCGACGATGCGGCCGCGGCGCACGTCTCCAGCCAGCACTTCGCTGCCGGCCTGGAAGCCATGCGGCCGGTGCTCGCCGCCACCCCGAAAATCGTTTCCCGGAAGGTGGACGGTTCGGGCTGGGACGAGATGGGCGAATTGACGATCGACGCCGGATAGCGGCGGCAACCCCGGGCCGCCGCTATTGCGCCGGAACCACCCGGACCTTCAGGTTTTTCATGAGCGGTTGATCGCTTTGCGTGCTGTAGTCGCTCCAACCGATCAAGACATTCATCTCCGGCATGTACCCGGCCGCCGACCCTCTCGGCAGGTTGTACTCCAGCGCCCGGTACTTGCGCAGCGAGCGGAGGCTGCCGTCCTTCGCGGTAGCCGTGATGTCCACGAAATCGCCCTGGCCGATGCCCCGCTCGGACATGTCGGCTTTATTGAGGAAAATCAGTTCACGCAGGTTTTTCACCCCGCGGTAGCGGTCGTTGTCCGAATAGATCGTGGTGTTCCACTGGTCGTGCGAGCGCATGGTCTGCAACACCAGTACCTCGGCATCGGCTGGGATCACGTCCGGCAACGGAGCTTGCGAGAACTCGGCCAGGCCCGACGGCGTTTGGAACTCGCGTTCCCGCGGCGGCTGGGCGATCCGGAAGCCGAGCGGCTCGCGGACCCGGCTGTTGTAATCCTCGAAACCGGGCAGGACCCGGGCCATCACCTCGCGGATCGCATCGTAGTCCTCGGTGTAGGACTCCCACGGGGTAGCGCTCTGCGGCAGCAGCGCCCGGGCCATCCCGTTGATGATCGCGGTCTCCGAGAGCAAATGCGGCGAGGCCGGTTTCCGCCGCCCCACCGAGAGCTGGACCATGCTCATGGCATCTTCGCAGCTGACCCCCTGCGGACCGCTCGCCTGCAGGTCTTCCTCAGTACGGCCCAAACACGGCAGAATCAAGGCTTTCTTGCCATGCACCAAGTGGCTGCGGTTGAGTTTCGTGCTCACCTGCACGGTGAGTTCGCATTTCTGCATACCGCGGGCGGTATAAATGGTGTCCGGGGCGGCGAGCACGAAGTTCCCGCCCAGACCGACGAACACCTTGAGTTCGTCGTCGTGCATCGCCTTGATGATGCCGACCGTGTCCAAGCCGGGCTCGCGCGGCGAGGTGATTCCGCAGACCGCGTCGAGGCGGTCCAAGAACTCCCGGGCCGGCCGGTGGTCGATGCCGCAGGTGCGGTTGCCCTGCACATTGCTGTGCCCGCGGACCGGCGACGGACCGGCCCCGAGGCGGCCGAGGTTTCCCCGCAAGGCCAGCAGATTGACGATCTCCCGTACCGTGTCCACGCCGTGTTCGTGCTGCGTGATGCCCAGGCACCAACTGAAAATCGACTTTTCGGACCGCCGGTAAACCTCGGCAGCCTGGCGGATCTCGGCTTCGCCCAGCCCGGCCTGCCGGCTCAGTTCGGCCCAACTCGTGGCCGCCACCAGCTCGCGGTACTCCGTCGAGCCACTGGTGTAGGCGTCCAGGAAATCCTGATCGATCGCGCCGGGATCAGATTCGGCGGCTTCGTACAGTGCCTTCGCCATGCCGCGCAGCAAAGCCAGATCCCCGCCCGGCCGCACTTGCAGGTTCAAGGTGCTGGTCGAAGAGGTCTTGAAAAGCGCCATGTCCACAATGTCGTGCGGCACGATGGTCCGGGTGGCCCCGGCCTCGACGAGCGGATTGATGTGCACCACCGCCGCGCCCCGTTTGGTCGCTTCGGAAAGCGCGGTGAGCATCCGGGGCGCATTCGATGCCGCGTTGACGCCCATGATGAACAGGGCGTCGGATTCCTCCCAGTCGTCCAAGTCGCAGGTGCCCTTGCCGGTGCCGAGCGAGGCCTGCAATGCGCGTCCCGAGGCCTCGTGGCACATATTGGAACAGTCCGGCAGGTTGTTGGTGCCGAATTCGCGGACCATCAGCTGGTAAACGAAGGTGGCTTCGTTGCTGAGCCGTCCGGAAGTGTAGAAAGCAGCCTGGTTGGGACTCGCCAGGGCCCGGAGCTCTTCGGCGACCAGCTCGAAGGCGGCATCCCAACTGATCGGTTCGTAATGGTCGGTGTCCGCGTTGTAGACCATCGGGTAGGTCAACCGGCCCTGGTTCTCCAACTCGAAGTCGGTCCAGGTGGCGAGTTCCGCGACCGAATGTTTGGCGAAGAACTGCGGGTCCACCCGTTTTCGGGTCATTTCCCAGGTGACGTGCTTGATCCCGTTCTCGCAGATGTCGAGCATCAAGCCCTTGTTGTCGTCCGGCCAGGCGCACCCCGGGCAATCGAAACCCTTCACCGGATGGTTCATCGTGAGCATCGCCAAGCTGCCGGAGACGACTTCGCCCTGGGTCAGCAAAACTTTGCCCACGGACATCGCCGCACCCCACCCGGCAGCGGGATGGTGGTAGTCCAGCTGCGACCAGTCCCGGGTGGAAACCGGACCGTAGCCGCCCTGCCGCGGCATCGCCGGCAGTAGGCCAGCCACCGGTCCGAGTTCTGCCGGCAGCGCGCCCGGCGCTTCATCCCGATTGGATCTCTGGGCACTCATTCCAGTTCCCCCACAAGCTCGACGGCGTCTTCCGGCCAGCCTATTACGCGTTGCCGTAGACGGCCAGCGCCGACCCCCGGCGTACCCGGGCCGAGGCCGATTTCCGGCCTGAAACCTGGGCTGAATCCGGTTTTCGGTCTACGCTGTTTCCATGCGACGGCTCACCCGCACGGCAGCGGTGGTCCCGGTTCTGGCCCTCGGGTTGACCGGTGCCGTGCTGCTCGGCGGCTGCGTTCCGCCGACCGCCTGCACCGCCATCGGCTGGTCGAACAATCTGGTGCTTTCCGTCGGCCCGGAGCTCGAGCCGGTCGGCGGAGTGCGGATCTGCCTCGACGCCGAATGCATCTCCTCGACGGACCGGATGCCACTGGAATCATCGCCGTCCAGCCCGGCATTGCCCAGCCCGGCATCGTCCAGCCCGGCGCCCACGGCAAGGCCGGCCACTGACCCGCCGCCGAGCAGCACGGATCTCTCCGGGGCGAGCTTCTACTCGCGGGACGGCCAGAACTGGACCTTCGCTTTCCCGATGCGCAGCCCCCGCGCGCTCACGGTACAGGTTCTCGGCGCGGACGGCGCAGTCCGGCGCAGCGTCGCGGTTTCGCCGGATTGGATCCGGGTCGGCGGCGATGACCGCTGCGGCGGGCCGGCGGAGGCCAAGGCGACGGTGTGACCGGGCCGGGGCGATCGGCTACTTCACCCCGCGCACTGGGATGATGGTCACTCCGCCCAATACGCTGCAGAGGATCGAGAGCAGATAAAGTCCGAGGTAGCTGCCGCCGGCCAAGCCGATGCACAGCGCGACCGCGAACGGCGCGAGCACCTGGGGAAGCTGATAGGCCAGAGCGACGATCCCGAGGTCCTTCCCGGCATCCTGGAAGCTGGGCAGCACCTCGGTCATCAGGGCCACATCGACCGAAAGGTAGGCGCCCTGCGCGAAGCCGACGATGCTGATTGCGATCAGGAAAGTCGGCATGTCAGGTGACACCATGAGCAGCAAAACGCCTGAGCCGGAGACGATTCCGCTGGTCCAGACAATGAGCTTGCGCCGGCCCAGCCGATCGCTCAACCAGCCGAAGAACAGCATGGCGACCACGTTGCCGGCGAAAAAGCAGGCCAGTGCGGTGGTCTGCACACCGCCGGCTTCCTCGACGGAATAGCCCAGCGTCTCCACGATGAGGAAGAAGAGGTAGAGCGCGATCGACAGGATCGACATGGTCATGAAGAACCGGCTGGTCCAGGCCCAGGCGAAGTCCCGGTAAACCGCGGGGTTCAGCCAATACGTGGAAAGCAGGTCCCGGAACCGCAACGGCGCCGGCTTGTCGGTACGCACCGCATCGCGATAGCCGAAGAGCATCGGGACCGTGGTCAGCAGTCCGATCGCGCCCGGCACGATGAACCAGGTCCAGGATTGGTCCAGCGGCAGCGCCGCGACCACCGCGACGCCGACCACGGTGGCCACCCCGGCGCCTACCCCGGTGGCTGCGGCCACCCGGGCCCGGATCCGCTGCGGCACTTGATCCGCGAGCAAGGTGTGGTTTGCCATCGCCACGGCGCCGTAACCGATCTGGGTGACGCACCAGCCGAGCACGAGCAGCCAGATCGAATCCGCGAAAGCCTGCAGCACGATGCCGGCCGTACCGACCAGGAAGCCGCCGAGGAACCAGGGTTTGCGCATGCCCCAGGCAGAGGTGGTGCGGTCGCTCAGCCGGCCGAACAACGGCGTGATGATCATCACCACGATCCCGCCGATCGAGGCGATGATGGCCAAGTTGACTTCTTTGCTCTCCGGCCCCCACAAGGTCAGCAACTTCGGCATGGATGCCCCGACCACGGCGCCGTAAACCACCGCGGAACCGAACCAGGACAGCACCAGCAAGGGCAGGAACCACCAGCGCTGCGGCTGTCCCAGAATCGCGTCCCCGGCGAACGGTCCCGCCTCCGGCGCCTCCGGGCTGGCGCGTTGTTCCGTTTCGGGCCCGGCGGTCGGGGTGTTCAGTGCATCCATGTCGTCCTCCTTGACGATTCAGGAAAATTTCGGCGGGCTGCGCTCAGCTGTGCAGCCGCCGCAGGGCGGTCAGCACGGTTTCCTGCCACAGCTTCGCGGCCGGCATGATGCCGATCATCCCGTTGGAATCATGGGTCTGGCCCAAAGCGAGCAGGGCAGCCGATTCGATGCCGGCCGCCCGGAGCCGGGCATGGTAAGCCGCAGCGTCGCCACGGAGTACGTCGTATTCCGCGGCGAGGATCACCGTCGGCGGCAAGCCGGAAAGGTCGTCGCGCAGCAACGGGGAGGCCCGCGGATCCCGGGCCAGCCGCCGGTCCCCCAGATAATTGCGGACGAGCTTGCCGAGCTCGATCCGCATCGCGATCGAGGGGATGCCCAGCTCGCGCAGCGCACCGAGCGCCGTGTGCTTGCCGGTGAGGTCCAGGACCGGGACTTCGAGCAGTTGCAGCTTCATCGGGTAACCCGATTCATCGAGGTTCCGCTGCGCAACCGCAGCGGCGATGTTGCCGCCGGAAGACTGCCCGCCCAGAGCCAACGACGCCGGATCGACGCCGTGCTCCACGCCGCGCGCCTGCAACCAGTCGAGCACCGCCAGGCCTTGCACGATCTGGGTCGGGTAACTGTGTTCCGGAGCGAGCGCATAGTCGACCGCGACGACCGCGATTCCGGCGCCGACGGCGCGGCTGGCATGCATCCAGACGTTGCTCGCGTAGTCGTTCGATCCCTGGCGGAAGGCCCCGCCGAAAAAGGTCACCAATCCGGGCAACGGACCGGAAGCCGACGGCGGCCGGTAGATCCGCACCACGACGTCGGGGGCATCCGGTGCCGCCGGATGGGCCACCGGAATGCTGAGCCGTTCGATCGACGCGCGCGGCGCCGGCACGCCCGCCCGGTCCCAGAATTCCGAATCCGCGCGCGCCGCGGCCGCCCGGATTTCCGCCATTCCGGGTTGCCGCAAGGACAACTTCGGTTTCCCCGCCGCAGCGAGCTGCTGTTTCACGATCGGATCAAGAGCCATCCGCGAGCCTCCTCCGGTAACCATTCATCGTCGGTGCTCAGCTCGTCCGGTAGGCGGCGCGCAGCTGCTCCGCAACGGATTGCTGCCAGGCACGCGCGCCCGCGGAAACCGCCGTCGCGCCCGGCGAACCATGGATCTGCCCGCGCCGCACCTCGGTGTGGACCGCGGTCCCCTGCGCCCGCAGCCGTTCCGCGAAGCCGGTTGCGCTGGCCGTGACCAGATCGAATTCCGCCAGCACCATGAGTGTGGGCGGGAAGCCGACGAGCGACGCGGCCTCGGCAACGAACGCGAGCTCGTCCGGCTGTGGCAGGTAGACCGTGACCAGGCCCGCGTATTCGGCTTGTTGGACAGCCAGGATCGGGTGCGCGTCCGCCGGCAGGGCTCCGAGCAGATCGGCGGAAAGCGCCGGAACCTCCAAAGCCACATGCCAGGGGGCCGGTCCACCCCGGCCGGCCGCCTGCGCCCGGGCCAGCACCAAGGCGGCGCTCGCAGCCAGCGAGCCGCCCGCCGAGACTCCGCCGATGCCGAGCCGGCCGGCGTCGATGCCGAGGTCAGCGGCGTGCCCGTGGAGGTACTGGAACGCGAGCACGCTGCCGTCGCGCGCCGCCGGGTAAGGGTGCTCGGGCGCCAATTCGTATTCGTAGGAGACGATGCGGATGCCGGTCGCCGCGGCCCGGGCGGACAGCAAAGCGTCGTTGACCAGCTCCCGCGCGCTGCCGAAGGCGAACCCGCCGCCGTGCAGGAACAACTGGGTCGGCACCACGGCACCTGCATTCGGCGGTTCGTAAACCCGGCCGAAGGATTCGCCGCCAGCCGTCGGCAAAGGGATCTCGGTGATCTGCACCGCGGGGTCGACCGGCAACGCGGTCCGCCGGGCCAGTCGGTCGCCGAGCAGCACCGCGGCCCGGCGTTGCTGGTCGAAGGGCATCGGGGCTGCAGTTTCGTCCGGCTCGTCCAGCATGCCCAGCGAGCTGCGGACCTCGCGTTCTTGGCGCAGCCAGTCGACGACGCCGGCTTCCAGCCCGGAAATGGTTTCGGTATCCACAGCGATCCCCTCATCGAAGTTCTTCGATCGAAGTCAACTATACGACTCCGATTCCGGCTTGGCAACGGTCCCGGGAAGACCGCGCTCCTCTAGACTGGGCTTATGCAGAGCACTCCGAGAGCGACGATCTACAGCGTTGCCTCGCGGGCGAACGTGAGCATTTCCACGGTTTCGCTCGCCATCAACCACCCGCACCGGGTGAGTCCGGAGACCCGGCGGAAAGTAGCCGAGGCAGCGGAGGCGGAAGGCTACCGGTCCGGGGCGCACCCGGCACGCACCGGCAGCCGCCGGATCGTGGCGGCGGCACCGTTCTCCGCGTGGCCCAGCTACTACGAACGGCTCAACGGGCTGCTGGCGCGCTGCACCGCGGCCGGCGTCGAAGTAGTGATCCACGACCTGCCGTCGACGAACACGCTTGAAGCCCCGATCCTCGACGCCTTGCCGATCCGCGGCGACCTCGACGGCGTCGTGGTGATGGGCACTCCGCTCTCCGAAAAAGCGGAAGACGCCGTGCTCCGGAACGGGTTCCCCACCGTGATCCTGGACGCGGAAAGCCCCCGGTTGCCGTGCGTGCGTTTCGACGATGTGCACGGCGGCCGGTTGGTCGGCGAGCACCTGGCCCGGCTGGGCCACCGCGAAGTGCTGTTCGCGCACGAGGGCACAGTCTCGTTCGACTACGCTTCCGCGGGAATCCTGCGCTCGCAAGGGGTCGGTGAAGCCTTGCAGCGGCATGGTGGTTCACTGACTCTGGTCGACGTGACCGCGGGCGAGTTGCCGCAGGCCCTGGAACGCGGCCGGGCCACCGCGATCGCGGCCAACAACGACGACGTCGCCGTGCGGGTTCTGGACGTGCTGCGGGCTCAGGGGTTGTCGGTGCCCCGAGACATCTCGCTCTCCGGGTTCGACGGCGGCCGCGTTGCCGAGGCGCTTTCACTCACCACGGTCGCCGAGCCGTTCCGGGACTCCGGCGAAGCCGCCGCCGATTTGCTCCTGGCCCTGCTCGACGGCCGGGCGCCGACCGTGAGCACGGTGATGCTGGTCGGAGCCCTGCGGACCGGCCGGACGACCGCGGCCCTGGCCTAGCCCTTCCGAGCCAGCCCCGTTTTCGCCGCAGCCCAACTTTCACGCCAGCCCAACTTTCACGCCAGCCCAACTTTCACGCCAGCCCAACTTTCACGCCAGCCCAACTTTCACGCCAGCCCAACTTTCACGCCAGCCCAACTTTCACGCCCGGAAGTGGAGCAGCTGCGTTCCTGCCCAACTTCCGGGCGTGAAAGTTGGGCTGCGGCCAGGGCCCCGCACCGGCATCGAGGTGTCTTCCAGGCTATTGCCGGGTTGTTGCCAGGGTTTGTACCTAGCCTTGACGACTAATTCGGACAACGAGGTCCGGATTGTTTGAACACCCGATTCCTACAAGAACAACGGAAGGTTCATCATGAAATTGGTAAGACTAGCGGCAGCGCTGGGCGCAGCCGCAGCCTTGACCTTGTCCGGTGCAGCGGTATCCACTGCAGCACCGGCTCCAGAAGCCACCCCCGCGTCGAGCACGCCGAGCCCGAGGATCGTCGGCGGCAATGCCGCGGACATCTCGCAGGCCCCGTTCGCCGCACTGCAATTGGTGAATGGCCAGGCCAACTGCTCAGGTTCGCAGATTTCCGCAACCTGGGTTTTGACCGCCAAGCACTGCATCGAGAAACAATCCGTCAGCTCGATGAGCGTCCAGCTGGGTGCCGCGAAGATCGGCCAAGGCACCACCATCAAGGCTAAGCGTGCGCTCGGTTGGAGCGGCGGCGATGTGGCCCTGATCGAACTGGTCAGCCCGTACCAGAACACCTACTCGAAGCTTGGCGCCAGCACTCCGGCAGCCAATACCCCGGGTGACATTTTCGGCTGGGGCGCGATCAACACTGCACCGACCTACCCGGATTACCTCAAGACCGCGAAAGTGACGGTCGTCGGGACCAACAACAGCAACTGGCCCGGGCCGTCGATCGTGGAAAAGGGCGATAACGGCCAGGCGCTCTGGGGCGATTCCGGCGGACCGCTGATCGTCAACGGCAAACAGGTCGGCGTGTGCTCCGGTCCGCTGCAGGGCTCCCCCGGAACCATCAGCGGAACCGTGATGTACGCGTCCACGGTTGCCGCGGCATCGTGGATCAAGAGCACGAGCGGAGTTTCTGCTTCGTAGGCTCAGATCCTTACGCAAAAGGCGGTACCGGCAACTCGCCGGTACCGCCTTTTGTGGCACCGGTCCGGTAACGTTCTAAGGACTCACCAGATGATTCGACGATATCGGGAACCGGATGTTTGATCTTTCAGGCGTGGAGCTCGCAGTGCTCGGCGTGTGGGCGGCCGGCGTAGTGGTAGCTGTGCTGTTGCTGTCGACCCGGGAGTTCGGCTTGCGGAGCCGTTTGACGATTCTGCTTGCCGCGCTGGCGTTGCCGGTGCTGGGGTCGCTGCCGGTGATCGGATACGGGGTGTATTCGGGGTTCGCCGGGGCTCGGAAGCGGCAACCGCCGCAGTGAGCGTTGTCGTGATGACCGTTCGGGCGCAGGTCTCTCAATCGGCATCACCCCACCACCGCATACGCCTCCACTTCCACCAGTACATCCGGCTCGAACAGGTACGAAACCCCGATCGCGGACAACGGCGGCGTCGGCAATGGCAACCCCACCTCAACAGCGGCCCGCTGCAAGCCGGCCATGAACTCCGGGTACATCTCCGGCGCCCAGTCTTTGAGGTAGAACTTCAGCCGCAGCACATCGCTGAATGTCGCCCCTGCCGCAGCGAGGCCGACCGCAGTGTTCCGTAGCGCCTGCACCATCTGGCCGGCCAAATCCCCCGGTGCCACCGGCGTACCGTCCGCGGTCCTGGCGATCTGCCCGCTGACATGGATCTGCTGCGTTCCGGTCCCCACCGCAACGTGGTGGTACGGGACCGGCTGCATCAGGCCTTCCGGGGTGAAATAACGTACTGGCATCGAAGTCTCCTCTGTTCAGAATCAAGTGGTATACCATTGATACTTGATCGCCCCAGGACACTACAACGAGACCAGGTTTCAGCATGGATACCGGCACCGACGACCCGTTCGTGATCAGCGCCCCGCATCGCGAATTGCTCGATCAAGTCCTCGACAAATGGTCGCTCAGCGTCCTCAACGAACTCTGCGAACGCCCCAGCAGATTCAACGAGCTGCGCCGCGCCATCCCGGAAGTCACGCAGAAATCGCTCACCGCGACCTTGCGCAGGTTGGAACGCAACGGCGTGGTCTGCCGCACCGTGGTCAGCTCCCGGCCGGTCGCCGTCGAGTACCGGATCACCGCCCTGGGCAAGACGCTCCGCGACCCGATCGACGTGCTCTTGAGCTGGGTCGACGAGAAGCTGCCGGCGATCGAAAAAGCCCGGCGCGAATTCGACGACGAATAGCCCATCCCGCAGTACGCTTAGCTCGTCGATCGCAACGAACGGCTGACGGCGCAAGGAGCTGCCATGGAAATCGTCATTCTCGGCTGGGTGTTCACCGGCCTGCTGCTCCTGCTCTGCCTGGCGTCGTTCGCGGCCGGCCGCGGGATGATTCCGCCGAACCATTTCTTCGGCATCCGGATCCCGCCGTTGCGGCGCAGCGCCGCGGCTTGGCGGGCCGGACATGCCGCCGCGGTGCTCCCGGCACTCGTCGCCTTCGTGCTCAGCCTGCTCTGCAGCATCCTCGGAACCATCAGCCCGGCAGCTTCCATCGGCTCGATCACGGTCTTCATCGCGGGCCTGCTCTGGACGGTGCTCAGCGCTATCCGGGCGGCAGACGCCGCCTGATCCCGGCCCCGGCGGGTACGGCGCAAAAAAATTCCTTGAAAGATCTCCGGCCAAGGTGTCGGATTGACCCAGGTACGTTCGTAGTACAGGTGAAGCTGCCCGCACGCGGCAGCCAAAACCAAGGAGATGATCCGCATGCAGTACCTCGTTTCAGTCATCAACAACACGGCCAACCCCGTCGTCGACGACCGGATGGCCGAAATCACCGTCTTCAACGAGAAGCTCCAAGCCGACGGCTACTGGGTCTTCGCTGGCGGCCTGAGCAATCCAGACCTGGCCACTACGGTCGACAACCGGAACGACTCCCCCATAGTCACCGACGGCCCCTTTGCGGAAACCAAAGAATTCATCAACGGCCTGTGGATCTGGGACGTCCCTGATCTGGACACCGCGCTCAGCCTCGCGGAGCAGGCCTCGCTGGCTTGCCAGCGGAAAATCGAAGTCCGCCCGTTCCTCTGAGCGCCGGCACGTGGACCGCTCCGACCTCAATGCGACGCTCACCCGGGTCCACCACGAAGAGTGGGCCCGGGTGGTCGCCGCACTGACCCGGCGATTCCGCGATCTGGACATCGCCGAGGAGGCAGCTGCGGAGGCTTTCGCGACCGCCGTCGAACACTGGCCTGCCGACGGCGTTCCGGCCAACCCCGGCGCCTGGCTCACCACCACCGCCAACCGCAAGGCGATCGACCGGCTCCGCCGCGAAAACAAACGCGACGGCAAACAGCAGGAGGCGCTCGTGCTGCTCGATGAAAGCCCCGCGCGGAGCAGCGCCATCGACGACGACCGGCTGCGCCTGATCTTCACCTGCGCGCACCCGGCCCTGTCCATCGAAGCCCGGGTTGCGCTCACCTTGCGCCTGGTGGGCGGCTTGACCATGCCGGAAATCGCCCGGGCTTTCCTGGTTCCGGAGAACACCATGGGCCGGCGGATCACCCGGGCGAAGACCAAAATCGCCGTCGCCGGCATACCTTACCGGGTGCCGTCTGCCGCGGACCTGCCCGCCCGGACTTCCGGCGTGCTCGCGGTGCTGTACCTGATTTTCAACGAAGGCTATTTGGCCACCGGGACCGGCCCCCAGCCGGTCCGCGGCGAGTTGACCGCCGAAGCGATCCGGCTCTCCCGGCTGCTCCACACGCTCCTGCCCGACGACGGCGAGGTTGCCGGCCTGCTCGCCCTGATGCTGCTCATCGAAGCCCGGAGCGCCAGCCGGACCTCCGCGGCCGGCGATCTGGTCCCGCTCGACGAACAAGACCGCGGCTTGTGGAATCCGGCCCAGATCGCCGAGGGCCACCAATTGCTGCGCCAGCGGCTGGCCACCGGCCAGGCTCCGGGCCGCTACCAGCTGCTGGCCGCGATCAACGCGGTGCACACGTCGGCCAGCAGCTTCCGGAACACCGATTGGTCGCAGATCCTCGCGCTTTACCGGCAGCTCGTCCGACTCGACCCCTCACCGGTCGTCGCACTCAACCGGGCGGTCGCAGTCGCGGAACTCGACGGGCCGGAGGCCGCGTTGGCCGACGTCGGCCGGCTCGCCCGGGAACTGGACGGCTATTACGCCTTCCACGGCGTCCGCGCCGATCTGCTGCGTCGGCTGGGCCGCAACTCCGAGTCCCGGCCGGCATACCGCAAAGCCATCGAGCTGGCCGGAAATCGTGCCGAAGCAGCATATTTGCGGCGCCGCCTACAACAGCTCGAGTAACCGGCGGAACCCCGACCACCGGGAAAAACGAACCGCTGCCCAGCCGAAAACCCCTAGCTATGGAGGCTTCCCATGCGAAAACTCAAAATCATCGAACACGTCTCGCTCGACGGCGTGATCCAGAACTCCACCGACGGCGACGGATTTCCGTACCATGACTGGACTGCGCCGTACCGGACACCCGAGGGCGGCAAACTGGTGCTCGCCGAGCACGGCGAAAGCTTCGACCTGCTGCTCGGCCGGCGCACCTATGATTCCTGGTCGGCGATCTGGCCCAACGTACCGAGCAGCCCCATCGTGGACCGGCTCAATGCGGCCACGAAATTCGTCCTCACGCATCGCCCGGAATCCCTCGAATGGGGGCCCGTAGCAGGACTCGGACCGGACCTCATGGACAGCGTCCAGCAGCTCAAAGCGGAGGACGGCCCCGATCTCATCCTCTCCGGCAGTTCCACCCTGACCTCGACGCTGCTGGCACACGGGCTCGCCGACGAAGCGCTGCTGATCGTCTACCCGGTGCTGCTGGGTACCGGCAAACGGCTCTTCGCCGAGGGCACCGCAGCCCAGGCCTTCCAGCTCGCCGACTCGCGCGCGCTGCCCTCCGGGGTGGTGTTGAACCGCTACCGGTCCCGTGGAACCTTGCCCCTGAGCCGGCTTTAGAAAACCCCGGTCATCGGCAGCGTCGGCAGGTCGACGATGTCCGCGCCACCGTCGACCGCGATAGTCGCACCGGTGACATAGGATGCTTCCGCCGAACCCAGGAAGCTGATGATCGATGCGATTTCCGCGGGGTCCGCGGCCCGGCCGATCGGCACTTGTTCCGTGACTTTGGCATACGCCTCGGCCACTCCGGGCAATCCGGTCAAGGCGGCGAGCTGCGCCATGCCGGCTTCGGACATGGCGGTCCGGACCCAGCCCGGGCACACCGTATTGACCCGGACTCCGGCTCCGCTGTAGTCGCGTGCCGCAGACTTGGCCAAGCCGATCACGGCATGTTTCGCAGTCGTGTATTCGGCGACCTTCGGTCCGGCGGACAGCCCCAGGGTCGAAGAAACCAAGACCGCGCTGCCGCGGCTCTGCAGCAAAGCCGGCAAGGTCTCCCGCAGGGTGAAAAAGGCGGTGTCCAAATTCGCCGCCATACTCGCCCGCCAGGATTCGTCGCTGGTATCCGCCACTGCGGAAACCGATGGCGCACCGGCATTCGCCACCACCAGGTCGAGCCGGCCGAACTCCGCGATGAGCTGCTGCACCGCGGCCTTGACCTGGGCCGGATCAGACATGTCCGCGACGATCGCGCGCCCGGAGATCTGCCCGGCCACCGCTTCCAGCGGTTCGGAACGGCGTCCGGTCACCACGACCCGAGCACCTTCCGCGGCCAGGCGGGCTGCGGTCGCCGCACCGATCCCGGTGCCGCCGCCGGTCACCAAAGCCACTTTGCCGGCATGCCGACCGGCCACCGGCGGGGCAACACTTGCGATTTCAGACATCTTTCCTCCTGGGATTTTGGCTTACCGGCAGCAGTGGGTCCCACTGAGTTCTGCGACCCGGTGGGACCTACCCATTCTGACCCCGTGAGTCCGGAATCTCGGTGGGACATGCTCGCACGTTCGGTACCGGATTCAGCCCTTCCCGGCGAAGGGGCTATGAACCCTGCCGGGCCATCGCGTGGACGGTTCCGTCGGTGCTGAGCGCGATCAGCCAATCCCCGCTGACGGACAGCGCTGAGGCCACACCGCCGCCCAGATCGTATTGCTGCAGGATCTTGCCGGTTTGCCGATCGAGCGCCACCAACCGGCCGTCGTTGGTACCGGCATAAACCGTGCTGTCCGTCGCCAGCGCATGCATTGCCGGCGAGCCGGCGCCGGCCGCGCCGCAGCCGGCGGCCACCCGCCAGGGATCGTCCATCGGGCTGGCGCCCGGCAGGTAGCCGAGCGGGGTTTCCCAGAGCGGCTTGGCGGGGTCCGCCGATGCGGTGTCGAAGCCGCGCACGACGCCGTCGCTGCTGGCCAGATACGCCTTCTCGCCGCGGACCGCGGGCGAGGTGATTTGCGGCGGCCCGGGTTCGCAGCTGCTTCCCGGAATCGGCTTTTCCCAGAGCACCGCGCCGTTCGATCTGGTGTGCGCCCGGAAGCCGCCCGCGGTCATGGTCAGCAGCTTCGGCTCCCCCGCCGCCGGATCGGTGAACACCGGCGAAGACTGGGTGAACAGGTCGCCTTTGGTGTCCACCGAATAGCTCTGCGAACACGTTGCCAAGTTCATCGCAATCAGCGTCTGGCTGGATCCGGATTGCAAATATGCGGTGTCCGAACCGGGTTGGCGGATTGCCGTGCTGTGGAACTCGCCCCAAGCGGCCGGAGCATTGAACCCGCCGGAGAGCTTGGCCCCGCTCTGCGGATCCCGGCAGATGATCTGACCGAACTGCTGGTACACCGCCACTGAACGGTTGGCCCCGGTGAGCTCGAAAACGCTCACCGGACCGCCGGCCCGGCCGTAGCGGCGCACGGTTCCGTTCGACTTCTTTTCTTCATTGTCGATGGTTTGCCAGACGATCTCGCCGGTAGCGCTGTTCAGCGCATAGACCCGCCCGACGCCGGTGCTCAAGTAGATCTTGCCGCCGGCTGCGGTGGGTGCGGACTCGGCGTCGCCGTCGAGATAGGTCCGCCACAGTTCCTGGCCGGTGGCCAGGTCGTAGGCCAGGATCTGGTTGTTCGGCGAAGCGAAGGCCTGCGCGGAGACGATGACTCTGCCCTGTTCGACGATCGCGCCGTTGAGGTTGAACTGCTCGCCGGTATTGGCGCTCCACACCTGGGTGAGCGCGGTGCCCGGGTCGCTGCCCGGGGCGGAACCGCCTTGTTCGTTGCCGCCCTGACGGGTCCACGGCTGGCCGGCGACCGGCACCGGGAGGCCGGCAACCACGCTGAACGTCGCGCTGAGCGATTGCCAGCTCTGGCCGGCCGCATCGAAGGCCTGCGCTTGCACCTGATAGCTGCCTGCGGGCAAATCCTTGAGCACCGTGCGGGCCGTAGTCCAATTGTCTTTGACCTTCGGGCACGGCGAGTCAGGCGTGCGCTGCAAGGCGGAACAGTTGACCCTGCCGCCGGGCACCCGTTCCGCGCCGAAGGGCAATTCCAGGTTTGCGCGGTATGGCGCACCACTGGTGGAACTGATCGTGGCCGTTGCCCGCACCGGGATCCTGCCGTCATCCTCCGCGTAGACGTCGAGCGGCACCGGAACGCCTTGGCGGTATTGGCCGTTCGCCGTGGGGCTGACCAGCGAGGAACGGTTTTTGATGAAGAACTGCCGGTGGTTGCCGGTGACGAAACCGGTGTCTTCATTGTTCGGTGTGCTCTTGTCGTCCGTGATTTCGGCGAAGTTCAGCTGTTTGTAGCCGGGCCGGGCGCCGTCGATGTTGTACGTGGCGCCCATATTGTTGATCTCCACGGAGCGCGGGAACGCGCCGGTGCGGAATTCGCTCTGCTGATTGTGCCCGGCCGCGAACATCCGGACGTCGTACTTCGCCAGCTCGTCGATGATGGGCTGGATTGCCGCGCCCGGCCCCCATTGCGTGAACAAGGAACGGTGCGCGAAAACGAAGACCTGTTTGCCGACCGCGTTGCGGCGCAGGTCTTCTTTCAGCCACTGGAGTTGCGCGTTCATCTGGCTGGTGTCGTAGTTGTTCTCCAAAACGACTGCATGCCGGCCGTTGCGGTTGAAGCTGTACCATTCCGGGCCGAGGTTCTGCCGGTAGAGTTCCATCTTCTGGCTGAAGCTACCGCTGTCCGAGGCATCGTGGTTGCCCATGACCGGGTAGAAAGGACGGCCGAGTTTACCGTCGGTCAGGCCCTTCCGGAGGATGTCGTAACTGCCCTGTCTGCGGTTCGCGGCGGTGTAGTCGGTGACCGTCAGGTCTCCGGTGGCGATGGCCAGCGTGGACTCCTGGTCCTCGCTCAGCGCCGCCACCTGCCCGGTCCACTGCGCGGTCGTGGCCGCGGCGGACTGATCGGTGCGGTTGTCGGCTTCGGTATCCGAAACCATTTGCCATTTTTCCAGCGGGTTGGCGGCATTCCGGTCCGGCACCATCGCGAAGTCCAGCGTTGCCGTGACCGCACCTTGCGGGACTTCGCCGAAGAACTGCGGCACCGAGTCGTTCCGGAGCCTCGGGGTGTAGCCATCGGGTGAAACCGCGTAAACCAGGTCCGTTCCACGGCGGGTGGAATCCACCGAAATCAGATAGCGGCCCGAGGCATCAGTGGTGGCCCACCGGGCGCCGTCGGTCACCGAGACTCCGGCTAGGCCGGCCTCGCCAGCGTCCTGGGTGCCGTTTCCGTTGGCGTCGCGGAACACCACGCCGGAAACCTGGACCGGCAGTCCGGCCGCCAGCAACAACGACGGCGGCACTGCAGCCTGGGCCGGGGCCGCGAGGGCCAAAGAAAGAACTGTCGCGCCGAAGATCCCCCATGTCTTTTTCACAGCACAGACATTACGCAAATCTTGTCTATATAAGTAGGGCGGGCACTAAGCCTTTTACAGGTGTTTGCCTTTCATTCACCCGGGCACGCGCTGGACACCCGACTGGTCGTCGCGGCGGCCGTTTCCCGAAGCGCTGAGCACGCCGTTCGCCGCAGCCGGCAAAACGGGATCGAAAGCAGCCAGTGCCGTGGCGAGCATTGCGTAATACCCCTTCAGCCAGACCAGTTCGATCAGCTGTTCCTGGCCAAGCGCCGCAGTGGCTTCGGCATACTCTGCCGCATCCAGTGTTTCCCGGGACAAGAGCGCGCCGACCGCCTGCCAGACCGCGGCGGAATGAGCGTCAAGTCCTTCAGGTTTTCCAGCCGACCGCACCGCCGCCAGCTGCTGCTCCGTGAGACCGGCAGCCCTGGCAGCGCGTTCATGGGCAAACCACTCGAAATCGCACTGGTGATGAACCGCCACCATCAAGATGGCAAGTTCGCGCGCCGCTGCTGGGATCGCCCCGTGGAAACGCAGCGCCGATCCGACCGCTTGGACGGCGCCACCCAGTCCCGGGGCAATTGCCATGAGTGCGAACGGCCCGAGCAGGCGTCCATCCTCGTCGACGACCGGCACCAGGCCGGCTTCTGATTTGCGTGGCCCCTCGGCGATCGACCGGTAGACCGCCAGCTGTTCCGGGCTCAGCTCCTCCGGCAGCGGTGCGAGATACCGCCCCGAAACGTGGTCCGGCGAACTCATGGTTTGGCCTCCTGCCTCAGACCGAGGCCTGGCCGAAAATCTTGCGCTCGAGTCCCCGGGCTGCCTGCTGGACTGCTTCGATGTACTGCTCGCGCTTCTGCTGCACCCGCTCTTTGGGCCCGGAGACGCTGATCGCGGCATGGGCCACGCCACGCGTATCCACCACGGGAGCGCTGATTCCGGCGAGGTCGTCCTCGCTTTCCCCGTTGTTGACCGCGTATCCTGCCGCCCGGGCCCGGTGCAGCTCCGCCATCAGTGCGCTCCGGGACCTGATCGTCGCCGCTGCGGACCCTGCCAGCCGGGCAGACGGATAAATCCGCTGCAGGTCCTCGTCGTTCAACTGCGCCAGCAGGCACTTGCCCGCGGCAGTCGCATGGGCCGGCATCCGGGCGCCCACCCGGGAAGCCGCCCGGATCACATGGCCGCCCTCGACCGCCGCGACGAACATGACTTCGTCACCTTCCAAGATGATCAAATGCGCTGTCTCGCCGGTTTCCGCAGCGGCCTGGGCCAGAAACGAGGCAGCTTCGCTTTTCAAGTCGCCGACCCCGATGACCGACATGCCCAATTCCACCAGCCGGTATCCGGCGCCATAGGACTTGTCGTCGGAGTTGTACCGCAGCAGTCCGCGCTGCAGGAGCGTAGACATCATCCGGTGCGCCGTCGAACGCGCCACGTCGAGTTCTTTGGCGACGTCGGTCGCGCGCAGCCAGGGCCGATCGGTGAGCATCAACAGGATGCGGGCCGCATTGTCCACGGCCTCGATGGTGTATCTGTTCCGAGTAGGTTCTTGGAATGCATCGTCCTGCGACATGGATTCAGCTTGCCACAGCCTGCGGCTAGCTCCGCAATGCGGCACTGGGTTCTTGGACATCGGGAGTTCCGTAGACGTGGAACTCCGGCGGGATGGGACTGCCCCAGCCTGGCTTGGCCGCCCATTCTTCAGCGCTCCAGATGTGGGCAGCCTGATCCGGGGCGAATCTCAGATAGCCGCCATTGGCGACTTCGATCCGGTTCCCGCCCGGCTCCCGGGTGTACAGGTAAAACCCCTGGATCGCGGTGTGCTGCGAGGGACCGGTTTCAATGGCGACCCGCGCGTCGGCAAAAATGCCCGCGGCCCGGAGCACTTCTTCGCGGGTGTCGACGAGGTAGGCGAAATGATGCAGCCGGGCGCTCCCGCTCGTCAGTTCCTGGGTGTAGATCAGTTCGTGGCCCTGAATCGAACTGCTCATCCAGGCACCGGCTTCGGTCACGCCGTCGGAGCGGCGGACGATTTCGTAGGTTCGCAGACCGAACCCGTCCTGCCAGAATTCCCGGCAGGCCCGGACATCCCGCGCGAGCAGGTTGACGTGGTCGAAGTGGCGCACGTTCGCACCGCGGCCGAGGTATGCCTGGAAATTGGTCGGCAGCACCGGCTCTTGTCCCGGAGCCGGCTGGTAACGCTCGGTCTCGTAGTAGATGCGGAACTGGTGCCCGTCGGGGTCCACGAAGGCGTAGGAGGGGCCGATGCCGAACTCGGCATCGAGCCACTGACCGGCATGCCCGTTCCTTTCCAGCCAGGCGACGCGGCGTTGCAGAGCCGCCGGACTGTCGGTCCGCCAAGAGACATAGCCGAGGCCGGCTTGGTCCGAAGCGATCAGTTGCAGGCTCCATGCCTGATAGTCGCCGAAGGCATGCAGCCAAGTCGTTTCGCCGTCCTGGGCAACGATTTCCATCCCCAATAGTCCGGTGAAATAGCCGAGCGTCGCCTCCGGCGTCGGCGTGTAGAGCGCGTGGTAGCCCAAATGCGCCAAGTCATGGATCGGTTCCTGGTGGTTCATGCAGATCCCTTCGGTTTAGACGGACTTCGCAGCTGCGGCGCCGGGCGACAGCGCCGGGTTGCGGAAGATCGGGCGGATGATCCGTTCGGAAATTCGCCAGCGGTCCTGGGGCCCGCGCGAGTACACATCGTGGAAGTCAGCGACCAGAGCGAGCCCGACGCCGTCGATCGGCCCGGTGCCGACCGGCTCGGAATTGCTGGCAAAAGTGTGCCAGCAGGAACGACCGGTGATCCGACCGTCGTCGTGCGCTGCCAACAGGAGATTGCCCAGGCCATGGCGCGTCGTGCGCATTCCGGTCCTGGAGCGGAACGCGCCTATGACGGCGTCGACGCCTCGGAATTCGCCCGCGGAACCGAGGTAATGGACGTCGGCAGCGAGCACCTCCCGCAATGCCCCGTATTCGTGCGAATCCAAGGCCCAGGCGAACCGCGCGTTCAGCTCGGCGATCTCGGCCCGGGTCTCCCAGCTGATCAGGCTCATCGCCGTTGCACCGGATTGCCGAGCACCCCGATGCCTTCGATCTCGACTTCGACCTTGCCGCCGAGCCTGGTGAGGTCGATGTTCTGCACCGCACCAGCGGTGCCTGATTGCCGGAGTGCGGTCCCCATTGCGATGATGTCCCCCGCTTCCAGGGTCAGATAGCCGGAGGCGAAGGAAATCACCTCGGCCACGCTGAACCGCAGGTTGGCGGTGTTGTCGTCGGTGATGAGGCGCCCGTCATGGCGGCATTGCACCCGCAAAGCATGCGGATCCGGGATCTCGTCCGCGGTGACCAGCCAAGGCCCGAGCGGGCCGAAAGTGTCGGCGCCTTTGTAGCGCGCCGGGTAGCTCACCCAACTTTCGACGTACCGGACGCCGTTCGGGTGGTCCGGTTCGGGGTGGATTGCCCGGTAATGAAAAGTGTCTTCGCCGCGCATGGTCGGCGAGGTGATGTCGTTGATGATGGTATAGCCGAAAATGTGCGAAGCGGCGTCAGCTACCGCGATATCGGTGCCGCCGATGCCGATGACTACGGCGAGTTCCGGCTCAGGATGGACCCGGCCGTAGTCCTCGCGCAACCGGATCGGCTGTCCGTGCCCGATGAGCGATGATGCCGGTTTGACGAACATCGCCGGAGTCGCCGGGCCGGAGATGATCCGGTCCGGGTTAGCGCTGTTGTTCAGGGCTACGCAGAGGATTTTGCCCGGCCGTCGCAATGGCGGTTCCCATCGGACTCCGGCGAGCGGCATCCGGGTTCCCGAACCGATGGCTGCTTCTGCCGAGGCCAGCCACGACGGGTCACCGATCAGATCGGCGACGTCCGAGTAGCCGTTGAGCGGGGCCGCGGTTTCGCTTCCGGTCGCCACGACGACCACCGGCTGACCGTCAGTACCTCGTATGGTGCCAAATTTCATTGGTTTCCTCCGTTGAACCGGGATCCGATGTCTGTACCGGGGTCCGATGTCGCCCGGTCGTGCGGAACCATCGGGTTCCCGCACCCCAGGCCTTGCTTGATTTTCCTCATTTGGCGAAGCCGTAGACCGGGCTCTTGGCTTGCTCCAGTTCATGGTCCGGACCAAGCGGAATGTTGGAGCGGTCACGGAGCAGCAGCGACGCAACCAGGCCGAGCGTCACCACGCTCGCGAGGTAGACCGTGATCGACAGCGTGGTTCCGGTGGCGGCCAGGAGCCAAGCCCCGATGGTCGGTGCGAAGGCACCGCCGAGGATGGCACCGAGCGCGTACGATATCGCAGCCCCGGAAAACCGGATCGACGCCGGGAACAACTCCGCGTAGAGCGCTGCCTGCGGCCCGTTCACCATGCCCAATCCGAGGGTGAGCAGAACCAAGGCCAAAAAGAGCAGCCCGATGTTTCCGGTGTTCACCAGAGGGAACAAGGCGAAAACTGCAGCCAGCAGCGCGACCCATCCGATGAGGAACACGGTACGCCGGCCGAGCCGGTCCGACAGCCAACCGCCGAAGACGGTGAAGAGCAGCCAGGTGACCGCCGAAGCGCTCACCGCCCAGAGCACCGGCCCCCGGTCCAGGCGCAGCGGCCCGTCCCCGGTGGTGGCATAGTTCTGGATGTATCCGCCGGTGGTCATGTAACCGACCACGTTGTTGCCGGCGAAGACCAGAGCGGCGAGCAGGACCACGAGCGCATGTTTGCGGAAGAGCTGCACGATCGGCGATCTGGCATGTTCCTTCCGCTCGGCGAGCTCCACGAACACCGGGCTTTCGTCCACCCGTCGGCGTACGTAGTAACCGACGGCGATGAGCAGGACGCTCAGCAGGAAAGGCACGCGCCAACCCCAGGCGATGAAAGCGTCACCTGGCGCGATCCAGTTCATGACCGCGAGGATGCCGGAGGACAGCAGCAACCCCAACGGCACTCCGATTTGCGGGGCGGCCCCGAAGAGGCCACGTTGGGTCACCGGAGCATGTTCAACCGCCATGAGCGCAGCCCCGGCCCACTCGCCGCCGGCCGATACCCCTTGCAGGATCCGCAACAGGATCAGCAGGATCGGCGCGGTGACTCCGATCGCGGCATAGGTGGGCAGCACGCCCATCAGCGCGGTGGCAATCCCCATCAAGACGAGCGTCAGCACGAGTACGTGCCGCCGGCCCAGCCGATCGCCCAGATGACCGGCCAGGAACGCTCCCAAGGGACGGAACAAAAAGCTCACGCCAACGGTCGCAAAAGCAAAAATCTGACCGACCACAGGACCGGCGCCGCCAAAGAACTGACTGCCGAAGACCAGCGCTGCCGCACTTCCGTAGAGGAAAAAGTCGTACCACTCGATCGTGGTGCCGATAATGGTCGCGAACACCACCCGGCGTCGTTCCGCGGGGGACGTGCTCTGCACGGTGGACACGATCTCCGGATTCTGAGCTGCCATGAACCTGACTCCTTTGTCGACGCGTTGGGTTCGCTTTTTTGGGCCCCCGCCGGGATGGTAAGAAGCTGAAGCGAGTTGTTGCGAGATTCGGACCAGATTCACGTCCTGCGCTAAGAGTAGGACAGGTTCTATCTAATAGGACAGTCGATTCAAATTATCTACAGCTTTTCCTCAGGTTTGTCCGACTAGGCGAATCACCTATCCCCAATGTGTCGGCGTCTCAATAGCCGACGGCGGACACGTCGAATCTGGCCCTCTGGCCGCCGCCTGCTTTTCATTCCCCCGCCGAAGGCGAGGACCCATTCACCCGCCGAAGGCGGTGTCCCGGCTCAGTCTTCGATCTGCGCCTTGCCGGCGCGCCGGAGTTCCGTGAGACCGTGCCGCATCGCGGCGATTTGCTCCGGGCCGTGCCCCACCCAGCCTTCGAGCTCGCCGACCACGCGCACCGGTTCGGCGGAGCGGTACGACATCGTGGGATTCCCCGGGAACTTCTTGTCCGTGACGTTCGGATCGTCTTCGACGGCGCCAGTCGGCTCCACGAGGTAGATTCTCAGCGGCCCGTCACCGGCAGCCAACTCGGCGCCCCAAGCCGCAGCATCGAGCGTCTTGGCGAAGTAGATGTAATTCGAAATCCGGTCCTTTTCGTAATTCGACTCGAATCCGGGGCCGAGCAGGTCGCCTACTGCGAGCGAGGCTTTGGTGCCATGCAGATAGGCGCCGGAACCGTGCGCCTGGAACGGGACCGGAGGTTGTGTCATGGTTCGCCCTTTGCACGATTCACCGCCGGTTTCCGGCGTCGGTCAGAAATGCATCTGCTTGAGTGTCCCATACTTGATCACGAGCTCTTCCAACCTTGCCCGCTCCTCCTCGCCCTTCGGAAACTCGACGTGGATCGTCGTCGATCCGTCGTTGAGCATCAGGTCGGAACCGTTGGAGAAGCGCAACTGCGCCCAGGGCGAGGACCAGACGCTCTGCCCCGCGCCGTCGAGCCCGGTGACCCCGGCGGCGTCGAAGTTCAGCGCGCTGATTCGGCGATCGGCCTTGACGGCATAGCGCACCGGGAATTCGACGCCCTCGAACTCGCGGAAATAAGCCGTGAAGCCGAGCTTCGCCTGCGGCCAACCCTCGCGCAGGCTCTTGGAAACCCGGGAAACCACATATGAGGCGATCGCCGGCTCCGCGCCAGGCTCGGCAGTGACGGCGGCGGACACTGTTTCAATACGAGCGCCGATCGGGTAAGCAGCGAGGAACAACCCCCATTGCCGTTGATCGGCCAGGTCCACCGAGGACGATTCGATGAACGGCTGGCCGCCGACCTGCTGGAAATTCACATGCCAGGATCTGGTATTCGTCCGCGCTTTGCGCTGCGACGACCGCACGCCGAAAAACACGATCAGGACGAGCACCAGAACCCCCACGCCAAGAAACGCGATGATCATCCCGTCTTCTTCCACGACACCATCCTCAACTATTCAATGCCACCGCGGCGGCGCTTCGAGCAACCAGGCAACGGACCGCCGTAAAACTGGAGCATCCGATCAACTCTCCAATCCTAGCGTCTGGGCAAAACCGGATGGCAAGCGTATCTTTTGTATGACGCAAGCCCGGATCCGAGCACCCGCAGTGGAAAGCAGCTGAGAAATCGACCATTTTGTTGCCGCCGTCGAAGACGAGTCGGATCCGGAGGCGATCCAAGCCGCACCGGCAGGCCGCTGGCTGGAAGCCTGGCGCAGCTTGCGCAGCCAACCGGTGTTCATCATCGCGGCGCTGCTCGCCTTGCTGGTTCTGGCGGCAGCGTTCTTCCCGCAGCTGTTCACCCAGGAAAGTCCGACCGACTGCAACATCAAATACTCGCTGCAAGGACCCGGCCCCGGGCACATCCTCGGCTACAACACGATTGGCTGCGACATCTTCGCCCGGACGGTTTACGGCACCCGGGCTTCGCTCTTCGTCGGAGTTTTCGCCACGGTCGGGATCCTGCTCATCGGCGGGGTCTTCGGCGTGCTGGCCGGCTTCTTCGGCGGCTGGCTCGATTCGATCGTCACCTGGGTTTCGAGCGTGATCTTCGCCTTCCCCCTGATTCTGGGCGTATTCCTGATCACCTATCTGCCGATGTTCAACGGCGAGAAATCACTCTGGACCACCGCGCTGCCGATCACGCTCTTCTCCTGGCCGATCATGGCGCGGATCGCCCGGGCAGCCGTGATCAACGTCAAGGACGCCGATTTCGTCCTGGCAGTTCGGGCGCTCGGCGCTTCGCGCCGCAACATCGTCTTCCGGCACATCCTGCCGAATTCGATCGCGCCGATCATCACCACCGCGATCTTCAGCCTCGGCGGTTTCATCGCCCTCGAAGCGACGCTGTCCTACCTGGGGTACCAGCCCCCGGACACCCGGCACCAGATGGTCTACGACCTCGGGATGCCGGCTTCGGTGCTGTCTTGGGCCAATGACATCGCCTCCGGGGTGCTGGTCATCCGGAGCAACCCGGAAGTCATCGCCTACCCCTCGATCGCACTGGTCGTGACGATCCTGAGCTTCCTGCTGCTCGGCGACGCCATCGGCAATGCCCTGAATCCGAAGACGAGGAAGCAATGACTTCGGGGCGTTCGACGCCGGAGCGGGCCAGGCCGGGCCCCGGATAGGATTGGCTCAACTGGAGAGCGAGGACCGATGACGGCAAACACGCGACGCGAGCGCGCGAGGGAAAGCAATCGCGGCCGCATCCTCGATGCCGCCCTGCAGGTACTCGAAAGCGAGGGCGCTTCAGCGCTCACGATCCGCCGGGTCGCCGGCGATGTCGAGTACACCGCGCCGGTCGTCTACCAACACTTCGCCGGCAAAGAAGCGCTTCTGCTCGCGTTGATCGTGCTCGGCTTCGAAGACCTCCGGGCTGATCTGGAAAGGTCGGCGGCCCAGGCTCCCGAAGCCGAGCGCTTCCGGCTGGCAGCCCGGGCCTATATGGATTTCGCCCAGCGGCGCCCGGAACTCTATCTGCTGATGAACGACGGCGGGGTCGACTCGGCCGAGCGCGGTCGTGCTGCCGGAGCCGTGATCGCGCTGACGCAGGGTTACCTCGAAGCGTGGGCGAGCGCGAACGGCGTCGGGCTCGGGGACGCCGCCGCTGAGACGAACGAACTCGTCTGGGGAACCCTGCACGGCATGGCGTCGCTTGGGCAGATCGCATCGATCGGGCACGAACACGCCGCACAGCTCGCCGAGCGGGCCTTGGATACGCTGACTTTCGGCTGGCTCAGGGGCGCGCTGGACCAGCCGGCCGGGTAGCCGGTTGCAGCGCGCTGCGGCCAGCGAAAACCGGCACCGGAAAACCGGGTCCCGGCAGTTCAGCCAGGACCCGGCTGCTCGGCATCATCAGGCGGTCGGCGCGCCGCTGCCGGAATACGAACCGAGGTCCGTGACCAGTTTCGTGAGCTCGGCGTTGCCTTCGAACCGGCGGCGGTGCAGTTCCGCGATCTTCTCCCCCATTTCCGGTTCGGCGTCGTCGACCACGTCGTAGGATTCGAACCGGTCGACGAGCGGCAGACCGATTTCGTCGCTGTGCGCGTGCGCCGGGTGGATCAGGTATTCCCAGTAGCCATCGAGGTCCTCGATGACGTACAAGGCGCCCCATTGGAAATCGCCGCCGTGCTCGGGGCCGACGATGAAACTCTTGACCGAGGGAATCACGCGGCCTTGATTGCGCAGGCTCTCCAGCGCTGCTTCGAGCTTTTCCGGGCTGACGCCAGGCTTGATGGTCATACGCACACCGTGGTAAATCATGGTTTCTTCTCCTAATATTTGGGGTTTGTTGCGGATTCCGGCTCCGCCTGACGGACGGAACGGATGAGATCAGCAGGTGGATTGGCCGTCCATCCGGCGAGCAGAGACGTGACGCCCGCCTCGGCGAGGCGTCGCGATTCGGACGGCTCCATGCCGGTGAGCACCGCGATCTGGACGACGCCGTGCAGTGCGGCCCAGAGCAGCTCCGCCGCACGCCGGACATCGAGCGCGCGGCAGCCCTCCACGGCCCAGGCGCCGAGCAGCGCCTCCGTGTCCTGAGCGATCCGGGACGCCGCCCGGCTGCGTCGCCCGGCGTCCAAGACCGAGGTGTCCATCATCAGCCGGTAGAGGTGCGGACTGGCCAGGGCCGAGTCGACGTATTCCCGGGCCGCGCGGAAAAGACGCTCTGTCGGGTGGCCCACTGCGGCCGCCCGGCTGCGCTCTGCCAGGCGGTCGAACCCCTGGGCGACGATCTCGCCCAACAGCTCGTCCTTGTTGGTGAAGTGCTGATAGATCACCGGTGCCGTGCAGTCGAGCTCGGCGGCGATCCGGCGAACCGTCACCGCGTCGAGCCCCTCCCGCTCGAGGACGCCGAGCCCAGCAGCGAGCACCCGCTCACGGCCTGCTGCCCGACGCGTCGCACGAAATGAAGTCATGGTCATCACCACCTGATCTAACGTTGTTAGTTTATCTAACGTCGTTAACTATGCTCGCGATTCCAGGAGTTGTCAAGCATGGATTCGAAGATTCTCCAGCCAGCACTTCCCCGCAGGCCGGAGCCGCCCGGGCCTCGTCATAGAACCCTCGACTGAGTCCTGATGCGTCCGGCCTTGGTTAGCATGTCGGCAGGGGAAACTCCCCACAGCGAAGGGGATGACATGACGGAACTCCAACCCGACGGCACGGCGGACTTTTCGGCATCGGTCGCGGCGCACGTCGTACGCTACGGCGGGGCTTTCGCCCCGCTGCCGATCGACCGGGCGCTCGGCACCTACGTCTACAGCGGCGAGCGCCGCTGGCTCGACTTCACTTCGGGCCAGATGAGTGCGATCCTCGGCCACAGCCACCCGGCAATCGTGGCGACCGTCCGGCGCGAGATCGGCACCCTGGACCACCTCTTCTCCGGAATGCTCTCCCCGCAGGTGGTCACGCTCGCGGAGCGGCTTGCCTCCACCCTGCCGGAGCCCTTGAGCCATGTGCTGCAGTTGACCACCGGAGCCGAGTCCAACGAAGCCGCCTTGCGGATGGCGAAGCTGTACACCGGCCGTCACGAAATCGTGAGCTTCTCCAAGTCCTGGCACGGCATGACCGCGGGCGCCGCGGCAGCCACCTACTCCTCGGGGCACCAAGGCTACGGCCCGACCACGCCGGGGAACTTCGCACTGCCCACCCCGAACGCCTACCGTTCGCGGTTCGTGGACGCGCAGGGCAAATACGATTGGGAATCCGAACTGGACTTCGGATTCGAATTGATCGACGCCCAGTCCACCGGCAGCCTTGCCGCCTGCCTGGTCGAGCCGATCCTCAGCTCCGGCGGCATCATCGACCTGCCCGTGGGCTATCTCGCCGCACTCAAGCGCAAATGCGAGCAACGCGGGATGATGCTCATCGTCGACGAAGCGCAGACCGGCCTCTGGCGCACCGGCGCTGCCTACGCTTTCGAACGCGATGGCGTGGTTCCGGACATCTTGACTCTGTCCAAGACGCTCGGCGCCGGACTGCCGGTTGCCGCCGTGGTGACCAGCGCGGAAATCGAAGCCGTGTGCCACGAGCGCGGCTTCCTGTTCTTCACTACGCACGTGAGCGATCCTTTGGTCGCCGCGGTGGCGACCACGGTCCTGGACGTGCTCGACGACGGCGTGGCAGCCGCCGTCGCGCTGCGCAGCGCCCGGTTGCGCGCCGGCCTGGACGAGTTGGCGAAGCAGCACGAAGTGATCGGCGATGTGCGCGGGCGCGGACTGATGCAGGGCATCGAATTGGTCACCGACCGGGTCAGCAAAGCACCGGCGAACGAGCTGGGCCGGGTGGTCACCCAGCGCTGCTACGAACGGGGGCTGCACATGAACGTGGTGCAGCTTCCCGGCATGGGCTCGATATTCCGGATCGCACCACCGCTGACCTGCACCGATGCCGAACTCGACGAGGGGTTGGAGATTCTGGACTCGGCACTGCGGGGGTAGCCGCCGGGGGCGCGCACTTCTCCGGCAGCAGCCCCTCTCCGAATCGCAGTCTAATGCTAAGTTGATAATTCTATCCACTTAACCTTAGACTGCGATCATGAGCCAGTCAACCGAACCTCCCGCCACCGCTCGATCCTGGTCATTGCTGGGCGCGGTGATCCTGATTGCGAATGCGGCCCAATGGATAATCGCCGAAGCCATCACCGCGAGCGCCTGGACCAACCCGCGCTACGACTACGCCACGAACTACATCAGCGACCTCGGCGTCCCGGACTGCGGCACTCAATTTCAAGGACGCACACTCTGCTCGCCGCTCAACACCCTGATGAACACGTCCTTTGCCGCAGAAGGGATCCTCTTCGCAGTCGGCATCCTCCTGCTCGCCCGGGCGCTCCGACCCGGAGTGCGGCGCGTGGTCACGGTCCTCGCGATTGCGCACGGCGCCGGCATGCTGCTGGTCGGCTTCTTCCATGGCACCGCTGATGGCCCGGACGTCGGACTCCTCCTGCATGTGGGCGGCGCCGGGATCGGCATTCTGTCCGCCAACGTCCTGGCGATCATCGCGGGTTCGCTTCGAAGCATCCGACTCCCCCGGACCTATCGCGTCTTCAGCATTGCGATCGGTATTCTGGGCATTGCGGGCATTGCACTGGTCGGGGTTTCAGCCAGCACCGCTGGCATCTTCGAACGGAGCAGTGTCTACTCCTGGCTGCTTTGGAGCGTACTCACGGGCATCCTCGTCCTCGTCCGAAAACCGCGCAAGGCCCCGACAGCATCTAGCATCGAGGCATGACGATTCCACCGGACCGGCCACTGCGCGGGGACGCCGAACGAAACCGCCGTTTGATTCTCGACACAGCCGACCGCATGCTCGCCCAGCGCGGCAGCACGGTGACGCTCAACGAGATAGCCCGGGAGGCCGGACTTGGCGTGGGTACCGTATACCGCCGCTTCGCCGACCTGGAATCGATCATCGACGTGCTCTTCGGCGAGCGCTTCGCCCACTTCGTAGACATTGCCGAAAATGCCCAGCAGGAAGCCGATCCGGGCCATGCGCTCACCGGCTACATCCTCACCGCAGCCGCTTGGCGCGCCGGAGACCCCGGCCTCGAAACGATTCTCGGCAACGCCCGACTCGAACGCCCCGAGGTCGCGGAGTTCCGGAACGCGCTCGGCTCGCGGATCGACCGCCTGGTGGCCAGCGCGCTCGAGGCCGAGGCAGTCCACGCGGATTTCGCCAGCGCCGATGTGTACAACATGCTCTTCATGCTCGGCGCCGTGGCGGACCGCACCGAAGCAACCTCACCCGGAGCCTGGCGCCGCTATGCCGTCGTGCTTTTGGCCGGCTTCGGGCTGGAAACCGCTGACGGACCCGGCGCGATGACCGATGATGAGCTGCTCCGCGCGTGGCCGCAGCGGAGGTGAGTCAGCGGGCGTTCAGGACCGGTGCGCCCACGGAATGCTTTCCAGGATCCGCTCAAGCTGCAATTCGCCGTCACGGGTCTGGCCGCCGCGGTCCATCAGCACGCGGAGCCGGTTCACCACATCCGCCGACGACGGGTAGACCTTTGCGTGCGCGGCCGCTTCTTCGGCCAGGTTTGGCACCGGCCCGCTGGCCTCGGCGGCGTCGAGCGCTTCCTTCGCTGCCGCGGCGACTCCGGCAGGCAGCGTCGCGATTCGGTGCGCCAAACCGGCCACAAAAGCATCCAGGTATTCATCCGGCACCGCCCGGTTGATCCAGCCGTATTGTTCCGCGCGTGCCGCGTCGAAGAGCTCAGCACCGAGCACGATTTCGAGCGCCCGCGCCCGTCCGACCAGACGATTCAGGTACTGGGTGCCGCCGCCGCCCGGAAAGATGCCCATCAGCGATTCCGGTTGCGACAACCGGGTAGTCTCTGCCGCCGCGAAACGCATATCGGCAGCCATCGCGAGTTCGACGCCGCCGGCCCGGGCAAAGCCGCGCAGTTTGGCGATGGTGATTTGCGGCAGTGTGCGCAGTTGCTCGTTGAGCTGTTGCAGCGGATTGAGCGCAGGGTTGGCTTCCGGATCGGCGAGAGCCATCAGCGTGCTCGGGTCAAAGGACCACTCGAAGTCTGCGTGCGCGGAGAAGAACTCCGGATTGGCGGATTGGAAAACGATCACCGCGACGTCGGCGTCGTTACGGACTTGCGTGGCGAACGACTTGAGGTCGCCAGCGAGGACCGCGTCCACGGTGTTGACCGGCGGATTGTCGAGGGTCACCCAGGCTACGTGGTCTTCAACGCGCACGATCAGGGACTGGTACTCAGGGTAGGCGCTCATGGGTTCTCCTTGGCTTGAATCTATTATGTAATGCTCACTACAGAATCAACGTAACACATTACGTAATGGGTGTTATAGTTTTGGTTATGGCGGGTAGACCAAGAAGTTTCGACTCCGATGCGGTGTTGCGCACCGTAATGCTGGAGTTCTGGAAAAACGGGTACGACGGCGTGAGCATCGCGGAGTTGTGTGCCGCGACCGGACTGACGGCGCCGAGTCTTTACGCGGCTTTTGGCGATAAGGATGCGCTCTTCGCGAAGGCTGTTGCACTGTACAGCGAGCATCTCGACGAGAGTTTGGATGCCGATTTGTCGGCGGCCAGCGTGCACGACGCGATGGCGAAGTTGCTGACGACGTCGGCCGAGCACTTCACCACGCCAGGGGCGCCCCCGGGCTGTTTGATCATGGGCGAGCCGCGGCTTGCCGAGCGGCGGCGCCTCACTCGGGAGCGGATCGCGGCGCGGCTGCAGCAAGCAGTTGCCGACGGCGAGCTGTCTTCTGTTTCGGAGGCGGCGGAGATCTCCGCGTTTATCGACACCGTGCTGGCCGGCATGGCTTCATTGGCGCGGGATGGCGCCGGAAGAGAAGAGTTGTTGGGGGCTGCGCGGCGGAGCAGTGGAGCGGTATCAGCCGACGCTAAGAGGCAAAAGTAGTCACGACGCTGTTGTTGGCTCGGAAAGCATCAATAATCAGCGCGGCAAAACGTCGCGCTACCCGGTCCCGGGCACCGGGTGCGAGGAGGCAGAGGAAGGAACCTCACGAAGATAGCGGATCTGAAATGGGTGAGAGATCTGGCTCTAGTTGCACGAGGTGTTTCTGTCGAGAAAAAATCAGTGCGATAGCCTGACACTATCGAGAACGATAATCAAAGAATCACAACACGATCGGGGCGGTAAACATGACTGATGCAATGAACACTGAGCCTGAAGCTTTGACGGTCGTCAAGCGCCTGTATCAAGCGAGTGAAACAGGCGACTTTGCCACATTGACCGAGGTTTTGGCCCCGAATATCGAGTGGAAAGAAATGGCTGGCGGTCCGCTCAGCGGCACATACCGCGGCGTCCAAGAAATCATGCCGGGGATCTTCGGCCGAATTGACGCTGCCTTTGCGGAGTTCGCTATCGCCCCAGATGAGTTTGTTGTTCAAGGGAACCACGTGGTGATGCTCGGTGAATACCGCGCCAAAAAGACCGCAGGCTCAGATCCGATAGCCGTCCGAGTCGTGCATTTCTGGACGGTAGAAGCCGGAAAAATCACCCACCTTGAGCAGGTCACTGACCCGCAAGCACTGTGGCGGGAAGGCTAAGCTGCCCGACAAAAGTCAGTTCGACTGGCATGTTCAACCACCACCATGAGCGCCCTCAGATCAGCAAATCGCGCGGCTGGCCACGGTGCCACCTGAATCACGGCCGAGAGGTTTCAACTCGAATGAGGTGTTGCGAACCGTAATGCTGGAGTTCTGGAAAACCGGTACGACGGCGTGAGCACCGCCTGGTCTTTGCCCGGTTTTTGGTGACAAAGACGTGCTCTTCGCGAAGGCGATCGCGCTATACAGCGAACACTTAGATTAGAGCTTGAGTGCCGATTTGTCAGCGGCAAGCATGCATGACGCAAGGCTCCCTCCCCCCAGACTGTTTGATCATGGACGAGCCGAGGTTTGTCGAGCGGCGCAGTTTTACTCGGAATCGCGCTAGCGCGCGGGTTCAGCAAACAATTTTCGACGGCGAATTGTCCTCCGCTGCCAAGGCATCCGAGGTTTCGGCGTTTATGAATACCGTCCTGGCTAGAATGGCTTCGCTGGCAGGGATGGAACTGGGCGGGGAGAGTTGCTGGGGCGGCCGAGTTGACATCCAGTTTAATCCCGAGCTAAGTGTGAGAAATGAAAATGTTTCGAACTGCTAAGTATCAGTTCCACACTGGCGACAAGAACGAAAATTGCGGAATCACTACTTTCTAAGAAAAGGATTTCTCTCCGAATCGTTCGCGTAACTGACCTGATTGCGATTTTCTCTGCCGAATGCATTTGGAGCGCATGAAATCAGCCGGAAGACAAACGACGTATCATCCAAATACTGGAAAGGCTTACCGGGAAAGGAGCGGTTCTTAGGCGGTCAAGTTGAGAGGTTTTGCACCAATCAATCCCGAGGAGAATCCGATCGATTTCTGGTCTCCGCCGATCGTCTCAGGAATTCCCAGATTCCATTGGACTCATGGGAATCCGGCAGTTCGCTCGATCGAACGCCCCGCCAGCAGCGGCCTACAGGGGATAGGTGTGATGGGTATCCGATGTGCCACTCGCACTTTGGGCGATATTCTCTTTCCATGCCCTTTGATCTGGACTCGAATGACATCACTACCGTTCGCGCGCATCTTGGGTTTCGATTCGACGAGCTCCGCGAAACTATGCTTGACCTCGGCTCCTTTCCCTCTGACCTGTTCTCCGACGATCGTCCCCGCATCCTACGATCGCGGGCGGCAGCGATTCAACTGCTCGACCAGTGGGTTGCCGCAGAGCCGACTGCGACAAACGAGATCTACACTCGACTTCCCGACCTTGTGCAGCGCCATTCTCTATCCGAGTCACTACTTGAAGCAGCCACTTGGTGGGATTATGACAGTCCGCTAATCGAGCTCTTCAACTACCCAGCGACAGAGTCGCGCGCGTTCGCAGCAGTTCCAAGCCTGGTTCCGCTCCTCGACGAGAGCGGTCTCATAGAAGTAACTGGGCTTGACGCACGGCCTTGGGGCCTGCATATAGGCGGATACGCGTTGCACTATCATCAACTCCTTCGGCGGGGCTTCGGCTCGAGGATTCATTATGGTCTAATCGCAACCGTCCTGCGGGCGGCTAGACAACACCATCTGACGGCTCGGTTCGCTCTCGACGAACGTCGCATCCAGTTCAAGGACGAGTACCGGGAGATCCTGGAGTTTGACTACTGGTACGGACCATCACCGAACGAGGCAGATTTAGACAACCTGGGTGTTGTCGGCGAGACGTTTCATGGCGACCCCGACGGAGGTACATCATTGCTAAACCCGTATGCCGGACTTTCAGTTAGGTGGACCGCCGACGGTGATCTCAAGGCTGTAGAGATTGAAGAGTCCATGCCACTACAGAATCCCACTTCTGAGTGGGTGTTCGCTCGTTACCTCCATGCCATCCGTGACACCAGTAAGCGTGCATTCATTCACTGTGATGGGGCCGTAAAGGCTTACGCAACCGATAAATATCCTCAGGCTCAGCACGATTTCAAGAACCGCGGCAAAGGTGATCGATACAGGAAGCTTTTCAGGATCGATGGGAAGTTTCCTGCTGCGGTCTGGTCTGAGCTCGCATGTTCGTGGTTCCGTGGAAATCGCCTTATCAACGAATACTTCGCAGATGCCTCTGAATGACTTCGACGGATTCATTAGCTAGCAAAGACCGGATCACGCCAATACGCTTTCTCCCGGCCTCTGCGCCTCGATTGCAGAACGTGCGATTCGGTTATCAGACAAGATCTCACCTGCTGGAAGCCTGCAGAAGCTTTGAGATGGCGGGAACATCTCGGTGGAGCTTTGTCCCTGCACCGAATGGTGCGCAAAAGGACGGCGTTAGGATGGAACCGCCCAGCAAATGTCACGCCAAATTTCTTGTCCCACTCATCTGAACAGGCCCAGCCGCATACCTTCGCCGTTCAACGCGAATATGCAGCAAGCGCCGTGTTTCCTGCATACACGAGACGATCAACGAGGTTGAGCCAGCTGTCGCTGGCTCCTCGTGCATCGGCCTCGAGCTTTATCTGCACTAGCCACTCCTCAAGCGGTGCGTCGGAGACAATCTGTCGGTCTGCCCGCGAGAGGCATAATTCGCCCAACCAATTCAGTCCGTCGCCGAGTTGAATCTCGATGGGGAGTTTACGTATGAAGCGGACAAGTTCGAATAAAGCTGGTCGTTTCCCGGCAGCGTAAAGGAGCCACCTCGGAATGAACTCCACGAGATCCTCCGGATGTATCCAATCGAAAGTGGTGCGGCCGAACTCCTCATGTAACCCTCGGGCCGACGTATGATCGCTCGGAAGGAGGTGACCAAGGGCATAGCCGCTAAAAGTGTCATTTCGGTCGTACATATCGCTGTTCGCATCCAACTGGTGCAAAATTTGCGCGAAAAGGTCCGGCCATACGTCTCTCGCAGCCTCAGCTAACTCTTGGGTTTCTGCTCCAACCACTGCCAGATCTCTCAAGAAGGAGCTGAAGACGTGGCTGGCAGGCATGAGGGTGGTCGCGTATTGGACCAAAGAATTCTCGTCCGAATGCAATCTGTTGCGAAGTAGAGCCCGAGCTGCGCTCATAGTCTCGGCGCCCCGGTCGTCAATTAAGCCGACGCCCTCGGATGTCTCCTGGGCAACCATGGCTTTCACCTGAGCAAGTAACAGGACTCTAAGGTCGCTCTGAGCGTCCTCAGCAATACACGCTCCTGAGGCTGCGGCCTGCCCGACGGCGCGGATAGTCCCACTCATACGAGAGGTATCGAGCCTTCGTGGCTCAACTTGCAGAATCCACGTTGAGGTACGATCCGTGACGACCGCTCTGGGTGAACTCTCTTGATGTTCGACTTCAAAGTCATTGACTTCACAGACCTGAGCAAGGTCGAGAGCCCACTGATAGGTACTCACATGAATGCAGGGATTGCCTGAACATGGATGTTCCCAGACAGTATCGCAACTGCGGGCGAAGCTGAGACACGTATCGGTCGCTGCAAATCGGCCGAGAGCTACCGCCGCTGCCGCAAGGTCATCTTGAGTCACGCCAGCCGTTGCCAGTTGTTCCGCCATTTTGGGAAGAAGTAAGTAGGGGATCGCGGCTGCGGCCGCTGCGCGAGTCCCAATGTCGTTTTCGAAGTCGAGTGTGTCGGTATCCCCTACCGCATCATCGACGTACTGGTTGAGAATCCCGACGACGGAATTAATTGCGAAGGACCCATTACTACCGAAGGCTTCGCTATTGCCGGCGGCAAAGGAGCGAACTGCTGCGGCTGCGACATGGGCGATCACAAGGGGGAGGTCGAATGCCGCAAGCTCGGGTGGATTGTCATGCAGAACCTTGACCAGCGCGAGATCTTCCGCAATCTCTGTGGGAGTGGGTGGAGACCAACCTTCCTTTTGTTCCCGCGCGCGGATCCAGTATTTATTCTGCAGCCCGATAACGAGATAGCTACGATCGATGTCGGCCCGCAATGGAGCAAGCTCTTCCTCTATAGCCTTGGGCTCGTTGATCGAGACCAGCATTCCGCCGTCTACTGGCTCAGTCACCATGTTGTCCGCATCGAGCGTCGCTGCCCAACGGATGATGGTGGACTCATCTGCATCGACTCGACCGGAGTTCGCGATGAGTTGCTGTCCTAAGTCTTTGAGCTCCGAACGACGCTCCTTGTCGGCGCCCAACACCAGCGTGGCGGCAATATCACGCAGTTGCCACTTACGCCTTTTCGGATTGGTGATTCCATCATCGGCCGCCAGCATAAATCCGATGGATTCAAAAGTCGCGCGAGACGAGTCAAGCTGCCAGACAACTGGTTCAACGAGGTATCGGTCGAACGACCTTGCGCCATCACTCAAGTGACGAATGGTGGCACCCACGATGAGTGCCACCATCGCTAGGTTCTCGCATCCGTCCAGGAGCGCGGCCGCGATGTCTTCCATAGCGGAGCCGCGGGCGATCATGTGGTCGATCCATCGTTCGACAGCTTGAAGTGCGCTCATGCATGGGTACGGTCCGTTAGTGTTACCGCGGTACCATCCCCAGACATCGCTATCGCCGACGTAGCTCCGCTCGATGCCATCGATCGAGAGCGTGACCTTCGAACCGGGATCGATAGATCCAAATACGTCCTCACTACAGCAGCGGACGTTCGCTGCATGATTAAGCATTCTGTTCACTACGGGGATCCAATCTGAAGGCAAACACAGTTGTGTCAGAACCCAAAACGACCCGTACGTGTGGTTACTCAATCTGAACGAATCGGTCCGTTGATGCTCGCGGATCCCGTTCCAAGCTCTCCAGCTGCTTCTGCTCTGCAGATCGATGTAATAGGCTTCGGTGAGCGCAAGGAGAAACTTAGGATCATGTGCTCCAAGTCCCCACGCGCTCCAATCGAAGTCAACTGCAGGTTGAAGAAACGAAGGCGAATCTGCTGCTACCTCCAGCAGACATGCGCGAATTTCGTCGTTGATGTCAGGGCCAAGTAGCGCGAATAGTTGGATGAAACGTTCTTCGGTAATTTGCCAGTCAAGTTTGCCTCGACTTCGTCGCGGCCTCCTATTCCCATTGAAGATGTCATGGACGGCCTCGCGACCGCTCTCCTGGGAACCATTGATGTCGTCAATCTGAAGATAGTGGGCATGCCAGTGCCCAAGTAGGGCTTCCCGGAGGGCCACCCGAGTTGTATTGCCGGCAGGCAATCTCTGCAACAAGGCAGAGTTAAGCCATTCACACACCAGACGGAACACGTCATTGCCACGTCGCCACAGTTGATCTACCTCTTCAATGAGCAAGCGAACAACCGGCTCACCACGTGGAACGTCGACCATATTATCGTGTCGCTGATGGACCAAGACGACTCGGACAAAGGTTGCAAGAACGTCGTGTGATGCAGTGTCCGCCGTGTCGAACATCTGCCGGAGAAGGTCGTAGGCGTTCGGCATCTCAAGTACAGCTTCGAGCGGAACGTCCCTCCAACGAACAGAAGACTCGTTACCAAGGGCGTTGAACTCGGCGATTAGCGTCGCCAGTTCAACGTTGGGATTGTCTACGCCCGTAAGCCTGCCCTCGCATGCGAGCTTGGCCGCGGACATTGACCATCTTGCAGGCCCGGAAGCCATTAGAGCTCCAGTGATGGATACCGCTTGCACCAGACGAACAGCTGTTGCGAAGCGGCGAACCTCGTCGTGGGCAAATTCGGGCGCAGTCTTTCGCAGACTGGCTGGTGCCACCAGCAGATCAGTCCGGAGTGAGTCGAGCGCTGCAGGGTCGGGCCGAGGGTAGACTCTTTCCGCATCCGGCAGGCAGAGCTCTACTTCAGTCATGGCTAAGAGTGCTTCGGATCTCGCTGTCCCCGAGCTTCGGCCCGTCTCGCGGCGTATGAGGCTTTCCCAAATTAGTCCAAGACAGTCCCAGTCAGCTAGCGGTGTGGTGATGGCTGAGCCGGTCCGAGCCAAGAGGTCGACGATCGCCAGCCGGCGAGACAGCGATTTTGCTGGCAGGTTCCGAAATGCGCCGGCAATCGCTGGCACCTTAGATCCCACTTCATGAAGCTCGATGTCATCAAGGCCAGGAACCTCAAACCGCCGTGGATCGTGATATATATCCCGAAGCCTACTGACAGCTTCCTCGGCTGCAATGTCTGCAGCGACGAGCGCGATTCCAACTCCTACTGAATGCGCCGCTGCTGCGAGTTCTCGGAGAAGCGGACCACGATCTTCGCTGGCGGCGTCGGCGGCGTCAATGATGAGCACCCGGGTAGGAGCAGACATTTCTCCAAGCATGTCGGCGAGAGGCATCCCGAGGTCTGCCGAAAGTGCCGTAACGCTGTCACGGGTCCTTCGCAAATTGAGGACCACGCACTGAAATTCGCAACTGGAGGCGAGCTCCTCTGCCGCCGTCAGGGTTAACGCGCTCTTACCTGTTCCCGACTCCCCCGTAACTAATAAGGCACCCTGAGTGCGCCCAGTGAGAGAAAGTGCTGCTTTGAGGTCAGTCCGTAGCTTCGTGCGAGGAAGTTGGATTTGATCCGCCAACTCGTGGCGAACCGCGATCTTCGCAGAATTCTGTTCCAAGTTGAGTCGAGCCCATGCGGACGCGGATCGACCAGCGTCAGAGGCCAGGACATCGTGGATCTTGCGCCGGAGAATACGAAGATCAACCTCCGACCCCTTCTGATCGAATTGAGTTGAGCCAACCGAGTGGAGTGCGTTGCGGACGTCAGTACCGCTCAGACCCGCGCGAGCGACTGGTAGTAGCCGGTTTCCGATTTCCGTCCAATCTGTTTCGTCGTCGGACTCGACACGAAAAATCAGGATCCAGAGACGGTTGAGGAGTGACCAGACGAGACGCCGAAGCTCTTCCCCGGGTGCCATCGGCCGTGCTTTTGCTACTAGCCCAGTCAGATGGTCGTAGCGAGTCGCATAGCCAGAATGACGCTCTGGTGTATGGACCTGCGAATAGAACTCAGCCTCTGTCGAGTTGTCGCGCGCGAGAGAAGCGAGGAGCTGAACCTCCTTCTGAGAAATGTTCGTGTCGGCGACGGCAACCGCGACATATGTGCGTTCATCTTCTCTGAGAGACTCGATTTGGTCTAGCAGGGTTTCGACGAGTTTCGCGGTTTTCGAGTGGCTCCGGGTGAATCGGGGAGCACGTCGCGCTGCGATATGAACGACGACTCGCTCTCCATCGCGCTCAGCTTCTACACGGAGGTCATCGACGGAATCAGTCGGGTTGGTCTGAAACGCAAGCCTGACGACTGGAAGCTCATCAGTCTCGGCCCGACTTGCTCCCAGCAATAGGTCGGCGAGATAGCTAGTTGCGATTCGATGACCGAGGGTACTTCCTCCACCGCCACCGGCATACGGATTGACAACCGCGATCCCTCTGTCACGCTCATTCCCAGCTTGCTCACTCTCGTTGTCGTCCACCATCCTCTGATTATCCCGTATCAAGCAAGCCACCCGCAGTTCGCTCCCCGTTCGAGACTTCAAACATCGTCACTGCACAAAGAATCCGGACTCGGTAGTGTGGCTCTCTGCATCTAGGTAAGTCAATTCGATCGTTTGTCTATGGACGTGAATCCGAATTTCTTTTTTGATAAGCCTCACACAACATTCCGATCGAGCTATCACTTTTGAGTGATCACCGGCTGGAACTTCAGTTTGGATTCATGTCTTTGTGTAACGAATGCCGCTATAGCAATTCACAATTTACGCTAACCTCGCAAAGCCCCAAGAAAGTTTGGTGAAGTAAAGAGACTCGTCCCTCCAGTTGATATCGCCAGGTGCGCCTCTGGGAAATCACCTTTGCTAAACCTTGTCGATAACCCACTGACCCGTGAAAATGACGACAACAGATCCCAGAGGGGACCAAACCAAAAAGATCAGAAAAACTACTGAGATCATTGCAAATTTCACTCACAGTGCAATCCGCACATGCAAAGGATTTTTAAGCAGAACAAGATCATGCAAGCGAGAATTTGCACCGCTAAATTAAAAGAACATCCTTTCGCCTTTCCATTACGGTCAAAGATCGATCGGGGGCCGATGAACGTACTACAAAAAAAGATAGATATCACTGTCGTAGTTACGCAAAAATGGAAAGTGGCGAAGGTTCTCTTTTTTCACTAATCACCTAAAACAATAACCCGCTATCCAGGAAGTTCTCCAAGCATCAAGGAGCCGGATTAGTTGTAAAACCAATTTGAGTCCCGTCAACGGAGATTTATAGGACCACCGGTGCGAAGTTCCCGACGGACGGTCATGACTGCACCCACTATGGGTATTGCAATGCTGACCAAGCCCGGTAACAACGTGAGAAAGCTAGCGATTCCGGATTGGTCTGCCGGCTGCTCAACTGCGCGTAGGAAATAAAAGAAGGCCACCATAGCTAAGCTCCCCGCAAACAATATCCACGGGATCCACTGCATCATCGGCTGGTAGCGCCGGGTCCTGTAAAGATCCGCTAGTTCGGCGTTGCTCAATTTCCGTAGGCTAAGTCGCTTCCAAAACCAGCTACGCGGCGAATTATTCTGATCCAGCAACCTCGCTGCTTTGTCGATCCATGCCGTGGTAGCAGAGACCACCGCATCTGCATCTTTTAAAGCGTTGATCTTCACCTTGTCCTGCAGCAAGGGCACGATATTTTCCATCCATTCAGCAGCCTGAGCCTTCTCGCCAAGCGGTGTATCGATGTTTGGTCGCCGGTATCGAGTGCGCAACAAACGCTCGACCTCATCAAGGCGCTTCGAAGCATCACCTCCAGTCAGGCGTTCCGGGTGCCTGTCTCGATCGCTGTGAAGCCAGAAGACGATCCATCGAGTCTTCTCCAGAAACTGGGTCTTCACACTGGTCCGATTTCGCCAGCGAACATCCCCCATCTGGAAGGTCAAAGCACCTGGGATTAAGAAGAGAAACATGGCGGCAAATCCCAAGTACTGCCACGAAACAACCTGTCCGATAAACCCCACTAGGGCAAGAAACATCTGGACAATTCCAAGTAAAAATATCAGTACAGCTACGGCGAATGCTGGGCTAAGAAGCGCCTGTTGAGCCCTGCGAAGTCGGCTGGCCTGCGTTCCTAAGCGGCAATCGAGCTCGTCCCAGTGTTTGCCGACGCCGTCGATCTGAGGCAGGGCAGCTGAACCCCTCCGTCGAGGGAACACGGGAAGCCTCGCGAGCACTCGTTCGAAGCGACCTAATTTGTACTTGTTGCTAGTCGCAATTTTATAGGAAACTGCGGGAACAAGCAGAGCGACCCATAAGACCCATGCAACACCGCCAAAATATATCGAATACTGCCACCACTCACGCCATAACTCAAGCATCAGATTCAGCTCCCCACACTTCTTCGAAAATTTCTACCAATCAGTTTCTATCAGCCAGCAATTGCCACGCTTCAAGATCCCGTAGATAATTATGATAGCGAACACGCTAGTCATGAGCACCGACAGAATGAGGCAACCGCCAAGATCAGGTCTGCGCCTTAGAGGAATTTAGACTCCCAAGTATCGAAAAATGCTCAATATCGAAGCATCGAGGCTAGACTTACCCGAGCGTGGTAGGTGCCCGAACAACGGTCAGTATTGTCTGCGTACCACCATTCTAGCTTTCCAACGGAATCGAATAAAATTCCGAGAACGACACTGACCTAGCTCTGCAATTCTGACGATCGTTCACACGTATCGGTCTGCCCGATTGCCCAGAAGAGCCGTTTTAGTCGTTGACAATGAGCCGCAATGCGGAGATTAGCTCGTAGCGGTATTCTGTCGATTGAGCTGTGACTGAACATTTCTACTTGTTGAAAGCTAGGGCCGTCTTGAACACCAAAGATACCGCGACTCAACGACAAAAATCCCCGCCAACCAGAACGTTAGTTCCTTGAATTGGCGGGGATTTTTAGTGGTCGGGCTGACAGGATT